>Ga0190361_1000212_pt1 | contig 24329 bp, 21 predicted proteins | sample 48721845_MG_FD_161273 | JGI IMG/M metagenome (GOLD analysis project Ga0190361, IMG submission 161273) | Hydrothermal vent microbial mat bacterial communities from Southern Trench, Guaymas Basin, Mexico - 4872-18-4-5_MG | ecosystem: Environmental > Aquatic > Marine > Hydrothermal vents >... | reverse complement strand
CGCTACCAAACAAAACTTCTGCCAATGCTTTTGCAAGTTCTGTTTTCCCAACTCCTGTTGGCCCCAGAAACAGAAACACTCCTATTGGTCTTCTCGGATCCTTTATCCCTGCCCGAGCTTTCCTTATAGTTCTTGCAACAAGTTTAACGGCCTCTTCCTGATCGACGATTCTTTGGTGTATGAGTTCTTCAAGCTTCAGAAGCTTCTCCCTTTCAGATTCCAAGATCTTCGATACAGGAATACCTGTCCACTGCTCTACGACTTTCGCAACCTCATTCTCATCCACAAGTTTCTCTTTTTTCTCTAGCTCTCCCTTCATCTTCTCATATTTTTCCTTTAAATTCTGCAGCTCCATCTTGAGTTGAGCGGCCTTTTCATACTCTCCCCTCACAACGTGCTCATTTATCCTGTCTTCAAGCTCTTTTATCTTCATCTCGACCTCGCGCATCTCTTTGGAAGGGTACGTGGCTTCCAACCGAACTTTGGCTGCCGCTTCATCTATCAGGTCTATTGCTTTGTCCGGCAAGAATCTCTCTGTTATGTACCTTGCAGAAAGCCTTGCTGCAGCTTCAATGGCTTCATCTGTTATCTTCACCCCATGGTGCTCTTCAAAAACCTTCTTCAGGCCCTTGAGTATCTCGATGGTTTCTTCAACCGATGGTTCCTCAACGAGAACCGGTTGAAATCTTCTCTCAAGTGCTTTGTCCTTCTCAATGTGCTTTCTGTACTCTTCGACGGTGGTCGCTCCTATTATCTGCAGAGAGCCACTCGTTAGTTCTGGTTTCAGAATGTTGGCTGCATCCAGTGCACCTTCAGCGGCTCCAGCTCCCACCACTGTATGAACTTCATCTATGAATAGAATGACCTCTCCTTTCTTTCTCTTTGCTTCATCGATCAATTTCTTCAATCTCTCTTCAAAATCTCCCCTGAACCTGGTCCCTGCAACCAACCTTCCCATATCGAGTCTTAAAACTCTGACGTTCTTTAGAAAGGCTGGAACATCACCCGATACGATTCTCTGGGCAAGTCCTTCAACTATCGCTGTCTTTCCAACGCCAGGATCTCCTATGATAACTGGATTGTTCTTGGTCTTTCTGGATAGAATCTGTATTACCCTTTTTATCTCTCTGTCTCTGTTCACAACTGGCATCAACTTTCCTTCCCTTGCAAGCTGTGTGAGATCGGTTGTGAATCTTGCCAGTGCCTCCACATTCTCTTCTTCAGAGCTTCCCCTCGCTCTTACTTTCTTTATGGATTCGTAGACCTTTTCCGGTGTCACACCGTGTCTTGAAAGGATCCTGAAAGCCGATGAATCGGGTGTTAGAACCATACCCAGGAGTAAATGATCGGTTCCAACTTTTTCATCTCCCATTCTTCTTGCCTCTTCCCTTGCCTTTTCCATTATGTGCCTTGCATCGGGTGTTATGAATATTTGTGTGACCCCACTTCCAACGTCACTTTTGTAGCCGTACTTTCCTATGAACACCTCCGTATCATCTTTGAGCTTTTCAACATCAACACCTATGTCTTTTAATATTTCAACAGCGATGTTTTTTCCTTCTTCAAGAATGGAAAGGAGGATATGCTCGCTTGAGAGCTGATTCTGCCTGTATCGGGCAAGAATATCTTGAACACCCATCATGACCTTTTTTGCACTTTCTGTATATTCATCGAAATTTATCACGATCTTACCTCCTCAGAATTTATCTAATATCCGATCAAATTGTATCATAACCTTTTTACACGTACTTTTTAACGAGTGCAATAACCCTTGCTGGACTACCTGTCCCCCTCTCTATTGGTAGAGCACCTATGAATATGTAGAAACCTTTTGAAGGGAGTTTCGATAGATTCGTTAAATTCTCAAGATGGTATCCCCCTCGTTCAAAAAGAACTTTGCTAGCTTCAAATTTTTCATCCATACCAGGATCTACACCATGGGTGTCTATACCCAATCCTTTGATCTTTCGCTCATCCATGAGGAAAACAACCACTTCCTTTGAAAAACCAGGAAAATGCATTTTCCCCTCCTCGTCCAATCCGAGGTAGTCACTGTGGGATCCCCACTTCCTGTACCATCCCGTATGAACAATAACGAAGGAACCCTCAGGAACCTTTCCATGATGTTTCTCCCAAAACAACACGTCCTCGATTTTCAGAACATAATCTGGATTTTTAGAACATTTATCTGAGATATCTATCTTCACTGCTGACAGAATAAGATCGGAAACTGGTACTTCATCAACACTTTTTCCTTCACTAAAGAAATGAAGGGGGACTCCAAAATGAGTGCCGGTATGCTCGCCTATTTTTAACACGTTCATGTTGTAACCATCTTTCTCAATAATTGAAAATTTGGATATTTCGGGTTTCGGATCTCCAGGCCACATAGGTATCCTTTCAGTTATCTCATGAGTTAAATCGATCAATTCGTAGTCCTCCAGCATGCAGATCACCCTTCACTCATTGTATCAATTGCACCATTTATCTCCAAAATCCCGTTTAGAAAGTGATTTAAACGATTTTGTTCTAATATCTGAGAATCTTGAAAGATAATATTGAAAAATTTTGAGATTATATATTGACATTTTCCAAAGATTTATATAAAATATATGTCGAAGGAGGAAGAAAGGGGGTGTCAGATATGATGTTGAACTTTCCAGACTATCAGATGGCCGTGAAGTTGAAAATGAAAGAGCTTCTCAAAGAAGCGGAAGAGTATAGAATGTTGAAGAAGCTGTTGAAAAAGGAAAAGGAGCAAGAGAATGCTCCGCTTATGGAAAGAGAGAGATGGGAAAGAAAGGGTCTTTTACATGCGTGACGTCCCCTCAGGGGACGTTTTTTATTATATCACTCAATATACTCTCGAGTGTTCTGTAGGAAAAATATTTCTTTCCAAGTTCAAAGTTTTTCTCCACCATCTCTTTGTAAGCCTTTTCGTCTTTCAATACGGAAATAGCTTTCTCAACTGCTTTGATTATAGCTTCTTTGGGTATAGATACGTATTTCCCATTTATCCTGGTTTCAAAAACGTCACCCAGACTGATGACCTCAAATCCCAGATCTTTTATGTCAGTTTTGTATACAGGATATTCAAAAACGACCAGAGGTTTCTTCGCAAAAATCCCCTCTAAGAATTGATTCCCCCAACCTTCAATGACGCTGGGATAAGTTATTATATCGGATACAACGTAAGTATCCCACAGTGAATATTTCTTCTCACCATCTCTCATGGATCTTTTCGCATCGATCATCGAGTTGATCCAGAGAATCTCTACTCCCTCACGCTTTGCCACTTCTTTTAAAAATTCGACGTATTCGTTTCCAGTCTCTATAAGACCAGGCATGAGGAGAACTATTCTGTCATCTTTGGAGAAATTCCTTCCATCGTAGAGGATACCGTGAAGCTTTCCTCTTCTTCTTTGAAGCTCTCCGACGAACTCTATCGATATCTCTATGGCTTTTCTCTCCGTGACGCGAGTTGCCTGAAGAACAACTATATCGTTCGCATTTAGTCCAATCCTCTCTCTAAGATCCTTGTTGAAATCATCGTATACCCATAAAGGTTGCTCGAAATCTAAAACGTTGGGAACAACTATGGAATCCACACCTTTCCGTTTTTTCAGCTCTTTCTGAGCTATTTTGTTTATGACGACGTGAACCATCGGAACGTCCAGAGGTGGGAAATATTTATCCAGGCATTCCCTCACGAAATCACATGTGGGATGACTCAAGTTTTCCCTTTCCCAGTAAAAATCGTGGTGATGTCCTATTACTTTCAACCCTTTCCTTTTTATAACCCTATGAAAAGCGATGGCAATCGGTAGGCCAACTCCCAGTGAAAAGATGTTGTTCGGTATGATAAGATCGATTTTTTCCCTCTCAACAACCTCATCGAGTTTCTTTTCAATTATATCGGCATATTTCAAGATATCCCTTCTGAAATCTTCCTCATTCTCATAATCCTCTAACCTTTCATACGAATTTCTCTTGTGTTTTTCAAACAGCTCGCTGTGGAGATCCATTTCGGGTATACATACTTCCCCATAATTTGGAGTTCCGGATATGAAGATCACTCTATGGCCCATTCTCTCTAGAACCTTCCTCCATTTTTCCATCTCCAGGGAAACACCGTCCGTTTCTCCCACTCTGAAATGAGCAAGAGCTATGTTCATACTGCTCCCTCCGTTCATTCTTTATGGAAATCTCTGAAAGGATTTATTCTCTGTTCAGTATCTATATCGAAGAACATTATCCTTCTTTTATCGAAAGCAACATGGATTTTTTCGTTCTCCCTGTACCTCGGGAAGGAAGGAGCTACGATCTTTATTATCTCCCCGTTTAAATCCAAAGCGATTATCTGGTGCGAGCCTTGAGGTTCCACGACGAGGATCTCCTGTGTGAAAACACCCTCCTTTTCGTTGGTTATCATCATGCTCTCTGGCCTGACTCCCATTATGACTTTATCCTTGTTGTAATCTTTCAACTGATAGGCAAGCTCATCGTCCAATTCGAACCTGAAGAGAGGATGTATCAGGTACAGTTTTCCCTTTTCCCTTTTTATTTCCATCTCGAGGAAATTAGTGGGGGGAGTTCCTATGAAACCCGCCACGAAAACGTTGGCACAGTTGTAGTAGACTTCATCGGTTGTTCCTATCTGTTCGACCCTCCCGTTTCTCATGACGACTATTCTGTCGGCCATGCTCATGGCTTCCGATTGATCGTGTGTCACGAATATGGTGGTTGCCTCTGTTTTATGATGAATAGCTTTGAGTTCCGTTCTCATCCTGACTCTGAGTTTTGCGTCCAAGTTGGATAGAGGTTCATCCATGAGGAATATCTTGGGTTTGACAGCAATTGCCCTTGCAAGGGCCACTCTCTGTCTCTGCCCTCCCGAAAGTTGTCTTGGATATCTATCCAGAAATTCGTAGATGTTCACAAGTTTCGCTACATCTTTAACTGTTCGATCTATCTCTTCTTTACTCATTTTTTTCATTTTCAGAGGAAAAGCTATATTTTCATAAACAGTCATATGAGGCCACACAGCATAGTTCTGGAAAACCATGCTGACATTCCTTTTCCTCGGAGGCATATCGGTGATGTCCACACCATCCAGCAATATCCTACCTTCGGTTACCTCCTCAAGCCCTGCTATCATTCTAAGGGTTGTGGTCTTTCCACAGCCAGATGGGCCCAAAAGAACTATGAACTCCTTATCGTTGACCTTAAGATTTATGTTCCGTGCTCCCCACACTCTCTTTCCATATCTTTTAGATAGGTTTATCAATTCGAGTACAGCCATTCCTGGACCCTCCTCATATGGTTATTCCTCCCCACATCTGGAGTATGTATCGTCTTATTATTATCGTGAAAAGTATGGCGGGAAGTGCCATCGTGACACCACCGGCTGCAACGAGGTTTACCAACCCTTTCGCCCCGACTAGGGTTTGATAGACAACAACAGGGAATGTGGGATTGAATTGTGTCAGGATTATAGCCTGAGCCGTTTCAGACCAGCTCCCTATGAACGCATACATAGCGCTCGCTGCAAGTCCTGGAAGAGCAAGGGGCAGGGTCACGTGGAAAAAGGCTCCCCACTTTGAGCATCCAAATATTTGAGCCGCTTCCTCGAGTTCTATGGGTATTCCCATGAATATGCTTGCCGTTATCCATATGGTCATGGCTATCTGACCAACGGAATAAACGAGAGACAAACCTATGGGTCTGTCGTAGAATCCCATCTTTGCAAGGATTATGACCATAGGCATGGCGATGGAGACACCTGGAAACATCCTGACGAAAAGCACACTGAGTTTCAAAAGGTTCTTACCTTTGAAAAAGTACCTAGCGAATGCGTATCCTGCAAGACCACCTATTCCAAGCGAAATACCTATGGTTGCCAAGGCAACTTCTATACTCCTTATAAGAGCAGGGATGGAGTCACTCGTCACTTTGAAGAAAGTTATGTAATTTGCAAAGAGATTCTTTGGAACCGTGAAACTGACAGAACCAATGCTGATGAGGTGACGGGTCAATTCACTTATTCTTCTCTCAACATCATCCTTTTGATTTTCCAGCTCGTTTATCTTCTCTTCGAGAGATTTTTTGAGTTCCTGAAGCTCCGTCATCTCCGGAATTATCTTTTCTATCTTCTTTCTGTACTTTCTTATCTGAGAATTCAAACTTCTTACCTTTCTGTTCAAATCTTTCAACTCTTCCTCTGCGGCTTTTATCTCACTCTCGTTCTTTCTGTATACGTTTTCGAGTCCCTCGATTTTTTGAAGAAGAAGATCTTTCGGTATTCTGCTGTTTGTTTTTCTCTCTGCAAAGCTTATCATGTCGTCAAGATTCGCCGATTCGTAGATGGTTATGTATTCGTCCCTGGTCTTGCTGTACACACTGAGAACGTATTTATCCTCTGACTCTGCGGATTTCATTATTATGAATTTGTTGACAAAAGAAGGTGCCATAGGAATCGGCCAGTTGTACGCTTCCTGGTCTGACATGAGCGATATGGAAAACAGGAAATATATGGGAAGCAGTATGATTACAGCGATGAATGCGACTGCAAGATAGAAAAGAGTTGTGGTCGTGATTTTTTTCAACTTCTTCTTATCCATCGGTATCTTCCTCCCACAATCATTCAGGAGCCTTTTCAAAAGCTCCTGAAACTTTTAGATATATCACGGCAACGATCGAGACGATCACCGACACTATCACAGAGTAAGCAAGGGCGACTCTGTAGAAATTAAGGAGCACTTCTTCATAGAAAACGACCTCTTCAACAAGAACAGGTATTCTTCGATATCCATAGATCATGACTATTATTAACCACACCTGAAGTGCGGATATTATTCTCAAAATCAAAGCGGTCTGAATGCTCGGTTTCATCATGGGCATCGTGATCTTTCTCAAAACGGTAAACCTCGTGGCTCCGAATATGTAACCTGCTTCTATACTCTCTTTAGGAAGATTCTGAAGCCCCGCAAGGAGGATGATCATCATGAAGGGAATAACCTGCCACGCGTCGATCAGAATTATCAACATTAAGGATTGAAATTCGGTTCCTCCAAGAAAAACGATCTTTTCCCCTTCGGTTATAAACCCTAACCTGTAGAGGAGGCTGTTCATCCATCCATGGACCGCAAAACCACTCGACCACATAGCACCCACAGCAACTGGTGGGAGTGTCATGGGGATCAAGGCTAAAGAGAGAAAGGCTCCTGCACCTCTGAACTTCTTGTTGATGAGCAAGGCGAGGGAGAACGCGACAACAAACTCGAGTGTGACGGATATGGCGACGAATATTCCCGTATTGATCACCGCTTTCAGAAAATAAGGATCCTTGAATATGTATAGATAATTTGCAAGGGTGAAATTTCCCGCTTCATCTCGAAAACTGAGAATCACCGCTGTGATGACAGGTCCCATCCAGAATACAGCGTAGTAGATGATCGTTGGTGTTATCAGAAAATAAGGTATTGCTCTTTTCCAGAAATATTTCCTCGATTTGGCTCTCTCGATTTTAGATCACCACCCATATCTGAAATGCAAAGCCCAGGGGAATACCCCCGGGCCTTTTTTCGATCATTTCCTCTGTGCGTCTATTCTGAGCTGCATGCTCTCGAGGTAGTCAGGATCGAGCTGGCCTTTTCCGAGCACCATGTTCTTGAATATCTCATCGTAAACGAGTTTAACCTGTCCCCAATCTTTCCATATAGGTTCTATGTAGGCAAGGACTCCTTCTTTGAGGACCTGGATGGATTTTTCTATGATCTCGTCCTCTGGGGATTTTCCAAGATAATTTATCGCTTCTTCAACTGTTGGTATGAATCCACCAGTTCCTTTACTGACTTTGAGCATTATGTCGGGTCTTGTTATGTATTCAAGGAACTTGAGAGCCAATTCGAAGTTCTTCGTTCCTTTCACTATAGCAAGACCACTCGTACCGGCGATGGAACCGATTCCAGCAGGACCTTTGGGAGCAGGAGCAACTATGAACTGAGTTGGATTACCCTTGTAAACTTCTCCAACCCTTGCACAGTGTGTAACGGTCATCCAGGCTTCCTCTCTCTTCATCGGTGGCCTCGTGTCGTCATACGTGAGGACAGCCGGTGTGAAAGCGTCTTTCATCTTGGCGAGCAAGTAGAACGCTGCCATTGCACCAGGATTGTCAAGATTTGGCCAGTGTCCACCGTAGGACAGAACGATGTTTCCAGCCTGGTAGATGAACATCTTCATTGGAACACCGGTTACTGCAAACTTTCCTTCACCCTCACCCTCAGCAACGGCAAGTGCCCAATCGGCAAGCTGTTCCCAAGTTATGTTCTGAATATCGACATCCTCTGGTTTGTACTTGAGAGCTTTCTTGTTTATGAGCGTTAAGTAAACGTCTGCTCCTATTGGAAGGAAGTACCTTTTTCCATCGAAGACAGTCATAGTGTCGAATCCTTTGAGGAACGTCCTATCGGTCCATTTCTTCACATAAGGTGTTAGATCGACAACGTATCCCCTCTTCACCCATTCCGGCATCTTCGCACAGTACACGATGACAACATCTGTTGTTATGTTTCCTGTTTTCTGCTGAAGTTCAACCTGTTTGAGTATAGTTTCGTCATCGAGTGTCTTGAATTCGACTTTACAGTTGTACATCTCCTCAAACGGTTTGAGTATCTCGTTTATGACGTACTCCTTCTCAGAAGGAGGAGTCCAGAGCCTCGATACCACAACGAGCGTTGGTTTGGCGAGCGCTACAGCCATTATCACAAGAAGAGACAGTACCAGGAGCTTTTTCATATGAAACCCTCCTTTCAACTAGGTTTGGGGTAAATGACAACGTTGTCAATAATATAAATCAAAAAGAAATCTTTCACTATCTTACTTTATACCTTTCTGCTTCTAACGTTTCAAGGCACATTTTTCTTCATTTTCCAGAAATATTCATGTTTATTCTTGGTAATAAACGATTACAAAACCTATTCTCAGGATTCAGAAGATATCTTCTCTGATTTCATCTTCAACGCTCTAAAAACCTTTTCGGGTGTTATGGGAAGTTCCTTTATCCTCACTCCCACAGCGTTGTATATCGCGTTCGCTATGGCTGCTGGTGGAGTATCTGTCGGAACTTCTGCTACACTCTTTGCACCGAATGGTCCCGTTGGCTCGTAACTTTCAACGATATCCACCGTTATTTTCCCAAAATCCATTCTCGATGGGATCTTGTAAAACATCATGTTGTTCGTCAGAAGCCTCCCCCTCTTATCGTACTTCACATCTTCAAAAAGTGCCATCCCTATACCTTGAACGGTTGCACCCTCTACCTGAACTCTCACAAGATTCGGATTTATAGGGGTTCCACAATCTACAACTGTCACGTACTCTATCAGATCAACTTTACCTGTCTCTTCATCTACTTCAACTTCGGCAAAAGAAGCTATATAGGGAGGGGGGGCTTCATCTGGAACATAGGAAGCACTCGCAACGAGTTGTTTTTGGTTCTCCGTGTAGTACAAGATGGTTGCCAGTTCTTTCAAGGTTATCGAAGACTTTCCATCTTTCGCCTTTACAGCCTTTCCATCGAACACAACTTCTTCGACATCAACGCCAAGCTTTTTCGCTCCTTCTTCTACTATGAGTTTCTTCATCTTCTCTGCTGCGAGTTTCACTGCATTTCCCGAAACGTATGTTGTTGAGGAGGCGTACGCTCCCTTATCGAAAGGTGTCAGATCGGTGTCTGAAGAATAAGGTATTATGTCTTTCACAGAAACCCCAAGTGCTTCAGCCGCTATTTGAGCCAGTATGGTATCACTACCGGTTCCAAGATCCGTTGCACCAACGAGGAGATTGAAGGATCCATCGTCGTTGAGTTTGATCACAGCGGATGCCATATCTATTTTCGCTATACCTGAACCTTGCATGGCTATTGCCATTCCAACACCTCTAACCCTGTTCCCGTTTCTTCTCCTCTTCTTAAATTTCTCATCCCACTTGAATATCTTTTTTCCTCTTTCTATACATTCCTCCAACTTGCAACTCTTTATGACCATTTCAACCCCTTCTCTACCCTCACCCATTATCTTGAATATGGGAGATGTCTCTCCTTCCTTTATCATGTTCTTCTTCCTTATCTCCACCGGATCCATTCCAAGTTTCTCAGCAAGGATATCCATGGCAGATTCGAGAGCGAAATTCCCCTGAACTGCCCCGTAACCCCTGAAGGCACCCGCTGGTACATGATTCGTGTAGACCACTTTCCCTCTGAACCTAACGGCCTTCACCTTGTTGTAAAGAGGGAGGGTTTTGGAACCTGAAACCATGAGGGTGGTCAGAGAGTGCTCTCCGTAAGCCCCCGTATCTGAGAGAACCTCCATGTCTATAACCTTTAAAGTACCATCTTTATTCGCACCGAGCGTTACATCTATCCTCATGGGATGCCTTGTGTAAGTCGCTTCAAAGACCTCTTTCCTTGTGTATACATATTTTGCCGGTTTTCCCGTTTTCAAAGTGACTGCCGCTGTGAATATCTCACCGTGTATCGCCTGTTTCCCACCGAATCCCCCTCCGATTCTAGGTTTTATAACCCTTATTTTTTTGATGGGGATGTCTAAAGCCCTTGCAACGATCCTTCTCACATGGAATGGAACCTGAGTTGATGTGACTATAACGAGTCTTCCCTGAAGATCAAGATAGGAGAAAACAGAATGGGGTTCCATCATGACGTGAGCCTGAGCTTGTGTGTAGAATCTTTCCTTCACCACCACATCACATTTTTTGAGTTCTTCTTCAACATCACCAACTGACATCTCGTAATAAGCTGCAAGATTTCTCTTCGGATCGTAAAGTCCTTCTATGTCCTCTTCCGGATGGATTATCGAGGGATGTCCTTCTGCTTTTTCGAAATCCAGGACCGGTTCCAAAACCTCGTAATCGACTTCTATCGATTCCAAAGCTCTCTCGACAATTCTCTCATCCTTCCCAGCAACAACCGCCACTTCGTCACCAACGTACCTTACGTATTCGTCGAGAACGAATTTATCCCAAGGTGAGGGTTCTGGAAAACCTTGACCAGCCCTTGTTATCGGAATCCTTGGAAAATCTCTGTAAGTTAACACGCATTCTATACCAGGAATTTTCAAAGCTTTTGAGACATCTATATTCCTTATTCTTGCGAAGGCGTGGGGACTTCTCAGAACTTTCACAACCAAAGAATCTTTTGGTGCGAGATCATCTGTGTAGGCGGGTTTGCCCAGTATCAATCCTATACTGTCTACCTTTGGTACAGATTTTTTTACTTCCTTCATTCCCCCACCCCCAGGAATCTCTTTATCGCCCTCATTTGGCCCTGGTATCCACTGCATCTACACAGGTTACCTATCAGGAATTTCTTTATCTCCTCCTCAGTTGGATTTGAGTACATCTTCTTCAGAGCATAGACCATCACGACAAGACCGGGGCTGCAGTAACCACATTGATCTGCCCCTTCCTGAGCCAGTTTTTCCGCAAATTCCCTCATCTCATTTTCTATACCTTCAACCGTCGTTATTTCATGACCGTGGGCTTTCCCCGCAAGGACGATACAGGAGAGAACGGGTACACCATCCATGAGTACAGTACACACACCGCACGTTCCCGTATCACAACCCTTTTTCACAGAGAGGTATCCATTTCTTCTCAGAACATCGAGCAAAGTATCGGAGGGATCGGCCTCAAAAACCTTCTTTTCACCGTTCACAGTCATTTCAACCTTCATGGCTCAAAACCTCCTCAAGAGCCCTCTTGAATAGGACTTCGGCAAGATGCTTTCTGTATTCTCCTGAGGCTCTGAAATCGTCTCCAAATTCGATTTCTGAGAGGAGAATTTCTGTTGCTTCTTTTAAATGTTTTAGAGGTTCATCGACGGAGTTGAGGAACTCCACAGTTTTTTCTGCCGGTTTCGCAACACCGGGTCTTGCACCAACAGCCAATTTGAAGTCCCTTCCTTTCTTACATGATAGAGAAAGATTTAAAAGTGAGAAATCGTAGAGGGAATTTCTCAGAAATTGAAAAGATGTTTCTCTTTCTTCCTTTTTTATCGATATCTTGACCAAAATGTCCTTCCCGATCTTCGTTTTGAGGAAATCTTCAAGCTTCATCCTTCCGGATTTGTAAAGGTGAACATCCACGTTCAAAGCGAGAAGCCCCGTTATGAAATCGGAAAACCCCCATTTGGGAAATATCGTCCCGCCAACTGTTGCGATGTTTCTCAATTGGACTGACCATATGATACCGACGAATTTTGGTATGTAACCACGGTACAATTTCCTCAAAACGTCACTTCTTTCCAATTCACCAAGAGTAACCATGGATCCAATGTCGACAGCATCTTCCTTCTCCTCTATAAAATCGATCCCAACATCTTGAAGATCGACAACGGTATCTATCTCTTTGAAAGAAAGTCTCAGAAAGGATCCACCACCTAGGACTACGGCCCTTTCGTTCTCCGATATTATCCTGTACGCTTCTTCCAATGTATGGGGCCTGACATAGTTCTTTATTCTCAAGGTATCTCCCCCTTGAAGTTGAAATAAGCTTTCAGAGGTAGATTCCTCACGAGTTTTTTCCTGTAATCGGCACTGGCTCTTATGTCTGTGATCGGTTTTGAGAGTTTTTCGTACTCTTCTCCGATTCCCTCAAACACGTCTTGAGAGAACATTTTCCCTTTCACGGATTCTTCGACCTCTTTACTCCTGAGAATCGTGGGTGCGACGGAACCGAAAGCTATTCTCACATCTTCTATCACGTTTTTCTTCCTCTTCATGAGGACTCCGATACTGGCTATTGAGATCACCATCGCGTTCCTTGCTCCAACTTTTTCGAAATATCCCTCGTATCCCTGAAGATATGGGACCTTCAGAGCGTATATGAACTCATCCTCACCCAGATCCAACTTCCCTGGTCCTTTCACAAGTTCAGATATTTTGACTTCCCGCATGGCAGGGGCGATCACACACGATGCTTCATATAGATAAAGAGAGAGCAAAAAATCCCCTGCAGGAGAGGCGTTTCCAACGTTTCCAACAGGAGTTCCTCTGTTCCTTATCTGAGGGGATCCAACTGTTTTGATGATTTTGAAAATGAGTGGAAAATGTTTTTTCACAACCTCCGATCTCAAGAGATCTCTGTACGTGGCGTTCATGTAAATCGTTAGGAACTTCCCATCGAAATCTATCTTTCTCGTTTCCACACCTTTGGTATCAACCAAAAGGTGTGGATTCATGACTTTGTTTCGCATTTTTACAAAGACATCGGTTCCACCGGCGAAAAGAATCCCCCCCGCTTTTTTGGCTTTGGATATCTCCACAATATCTCTGGGCTTCACATAATCGAATATCATGGTTTCCCTCCTTGAACCTTCAGCGTCTTAGCAGCTTCCTTCACCGCTTCCACTATCTTCAAGTATCCTGTGCACCTACAGAGATTCCCCTCGAGCGCTTCCTTTATTTCCTCATCCGTTGGATCTGGGTTTTCATTCAAAAGAGCTTTAACGGACATGATGAAACCGGGTGTGCAGAATCCACATTGGATTGCTCCTTTCCTTACGAAAGCGTCCTGGATGACCGTGTCTCCCTTTTCAACCAAACCTTCCAATGTCCATACATCTTTTCCATCCAGTTCAACTGCGAGCATGAGACAGGAGGGAACGTTCTTTCCATTCACTATTATGGTACACGCTCCACATTCCCCTTCACCACATCCTTCTTTAACGGATATGAGCCTCAGATCATCCCTCAGGAAATCCAGAGCTCTCTTATACGGTGGAACATCAACACTAATTTCCTTTCCATTGATCCTGAAATTTATCCTCATATTCTTCTATCACCTCTCTGACACTTTCAAGATCGGGCTCCACCGGCTTCAAATCAACGAATCTCTCAATGGCTTTGATATCCTTCAGGCCATTTCCCGTTACCACAAGGCATACCGTATCTTCTTTTTCGAAAAAATCTCTTTCGGCTAACTTCTTCATACCGGCGTAAGGAACGGCACCTGCAGGTTCTGCGAATATCCCCGTCTCCTCCGCAAGTTCCTTCACAGATAGCAATATTTCCTCATCGGATACCGTTATGAAAAATCCCCCACTTCTTTTAACGTATTTGCAAGCCTTTATGACATCCCTAGGTTTTCCAACGGAGATACTGTCTGCAACTGTCTCAGCGATCACATCGTGAGGTTTGAAGGGCTCACCACCTTCAAAAGTTCTCTTAACAGCATCAGCACCTTCAGCTTGAACACCTATTATCCTTGGCATTCTATCTATGAGACCTATCATGTAAAGATCGAAGAACCCTTTGTAAATAGAGCTTATCACTGTCCCATCGCCAACTCCTACTATCACAAAATCCGGCACGTTCCAATCGTTTTGCACAGCTATTTCCATAGCTCCGGTTTTCTTCCCTTCCAGAAGATAAGGGTTTATAGCGGAATTTCTCGAGTACCACCCTTTTTCTTTTCCTATCTTCATGGATATATCGAATGCAGTATCGTAACTTCCATCTATGGCTATGACACGCGCACCATACACGAAAAGCTGAGAGATTTTCGCTATAGGGGCTTTTGCAGGTAAAAAGATGTAAGTTTTCAAGTCAGTTGGTGCAGAAAGACCAGCTAAGGAACTCGCGGCATTCCCTGTTGAAGCACAGTATATGGTATCGAATCCTTTTTCATACGCTCTCGCTATGGCAACGACAGTGGCTCTATCTTTGTAAGATCCCGTTGGGTTTCCCCCATCGTACTTTACGAGAAGGTCCCCTAAACCGAATTTTTTCCCCAAATCCTTGAATGAGTAGAGGGGGGTTCCTCCTATTTTCAGCGGGACCTTGTAACAATCTTCTGAGAGCGGTAGAAGAGGCAAGAACTGCCAGATATCGCCTTCCTTTGAAAGATCCGATCTTTTGAGTTTTATCTCATCGTAGTCGTACACGACTTCCAGTGTTCCAAACCTTTCACCACAATGTGGGCAGGTGTACTCCACCTCCTCTGGTTCATATACCCTTCCACAGGTCACACATCTCAACCTGTACTTCCTATTCACTCGAAAACACCCCACTTATGGCACCTGTAGGGCACCTCGTCTCACACAGACCACATCCAAAACACTTGTTCTCATCAACTACAACATCCTTTTCTTTCACCACTATCGCAAAGTACGGGCAAACCATTTCACACACCTTACAGAAAGTGCATCTTTCCAGATCTATCCTTGGATGCCTCGGCTCGTACACCACCTCTCTCTTTCTCAAGGAAGTTTCCACGACCTCTCTTATACTTTGGAAACCATATTTTTCGAGTGTACCTGGAAGGTTCTTCAATATCCTCCTATATATATCCTTTCCGAATATAAGGGCAGAGGATAGCATCTGAACGGCTTTTGCTCCTGCAAGAAGAAATTCAAGAATATCCTCAGAGCTTCTTATCCCTCCAGCCCCTATGACGGTTATACCCTCAACCTGACTCACCATGTTGACTATTGCAAGAGCCAGGGGTTTTATAACGGGGCCTGATATCCAGACGTAACCATCTTTTCCAAAGAGAGCACTCCTTGTTTTTAGATCTATCGTCATGGTAGGTCCCAAAGAGTTTATGGCAACAACACCATTTCCCCCTCTTTTTTTGACGATCTCGGCGAACCTCACAGGATCCGGTATGTGAGGACTCAATTTCATAAAAATAGGTTTTTCAGTGTACTTTCTGATGGTATCAACGATTTCACCAACGATCGAAACATCTTTACCTATGTAGTGGGTTGATATCTCGAAAGCATCTGCGAATTCCTCGACCTCAGGCACGAGTTCTTCCATATCCTCTTTTGTGTAACCAAGACTCACTATCAAAGGAACTTTGAGATCCTTTTTCAATTTCGGAAGAATCTCCCTTATCCACTTTTCGGGAGGAAGCTCTGACCAAAGTTCTGAATTCATAACGTAATTTCGCGCACCGTATATACACGGTCTTGGAACCTCAGCAGGTTTTGTGGAAATCGTTTTGGTGACGACCCCTCCCACACCCAGGCTCGCTATGTACATGATCTTTTCATAATCTCCTACGAGAGGACCCGATGCCGGCATTAGAGGGTTTTCAAGCTCTATACCAGCTATCTCTGTGGTTAGATCCACTCTATCCCCCCTTCAGAGTCTACTCCAGACTTTTTCGGCTATTTCTCTGGCTCTCTTGAAGATGGAACCTACATCCACTCTCAGCGCGTAATCCTTCATAAGATATTCTCCTGCCACTATGGTGTCCTTCACCTTCCAGTTATCGAACATTCCGAAGAAGACATGACCATGGATGTTGTCTTCGTCCAATGGAGTGGGAGGTGTGTAATCCAGGGTTATCATGTCGGCTTCGTATCCTTTTTCTATCTTTCCAAGTTTCACACCGAGTATTCTTCCAGCAAGATCATAATTGTTCTTCAGCACTTTCCAGAGATCACTCAGAGAGAAATAAGCTGGATCTTTATGAAGAAGTTTCTGAGAAAAGTAAAGGTTCATCATATCCCTTGTCAGGTTGTATCCAAGACCATCGTTTCCTAGAAGAACCCTTATACCCTTTTCTTCGAAGAGTTTCAGATCTGGAAGACCCACAGCGTTGTTCATGTTCGAAGTTGGATTGACGACTATGAAACACTTTCTTTTCGCTATTATCCTGGCTTCTTTTTCATTTATGTGCACGCAGTGGGCTAAAATTGAATTTTCATTTAGAAGACCGTATTTTTCCAAGCGTTCGACGACTCTCACACCGTATTTCCTTAGAGCATCTTCCTCATCCTCTTCACTTTCTGCAACGTGGATGTGAATCGGTAGATCTCCCAAAACTTTTGAGATCTTTTCGAGCGTTTCGTTCGATAACGATAAAGATGCGTGAAGGCCAAAAAGTCCTGCAGATTTCTCATCTTTCTTTCTTGAGAAAGACAGGTTCTCTTCAATGGCTTCATCCACATCGAATCTGTCACTCGTTTCAAAACAGAATATTCCTCTAAGCCCCATTTCATCGACTATCGCTTTTTTGAGAGTTTCAAGAGTTCCTCGTATCGCCATACCACTTGCATGATGATCGATTATCGTCGTTATACCGTTTCTTATGAATTCAACGGAACTAACAAGAGCACTGTAGTAAACAGCTTCCATGTCCAGTTTCGAATCCAGCTTCCACCAGAGTTGTGTGAGAATATCCTTGAAACTTCTGGGATTGAACGGTATCATCATTCCTCTTGCGAAAGTTGGATAAACATGTGTATGGGCGTTGACGAGCCCTGGAAGAAGGAATCCTCCGTGAAGATCTTCCACACTGTCAGCTCCGCTGAATCTCTCCATGGGGCCAACTTCAAGAATTTTATCGGTGAAGATAACGTAGTAGTCTTTCTTTAACCCTTCAAAATCGAATATGTTGCAGTTGATTATAGCCTTCTCTTCAGAAATCTTCCTTCACCTCCGATGAAGATGCCGTCTTTAACGATGAAACTCCCTCTTGAGATGGTGGATATTATCTTTCCTTTGACCTCCAATCCTTCATATGGATTGTAGTTCGATTTGGAATGGTGCTTACCTATACGCCATCTTGCTTCTGGATCGAAGATCACCATATCCGCATCACTTCCGGGAAGAAGAGTTCCCTTCTTCGGATACAGTCCATGGATCTTTGCTACATTTTTCGTGAACTTATCTATGATCTTATCACCGAAAAGCGTGTACATGAGAACGAAGGAAAATTCAATGCTTCCTATCCCCATGGGTATCTCTTTGGTGAATCTTCCCAGCTTATCCTCCTTGTTGAAGGAACAGTGATCCGTTCCAATGGTGGAGATGACATCGATGTTGTCTATCAATTTCTTCCTCTCAGAATCGCTTCTCAAAGGGGGAGTGAAGATGTAGAGGTATCCCTTCTCTTTCTTATAGATATCCTTTGTGAAGTAGAAATACTGTGGGCAGCTTTCCAAGAAAAGATCTTCACCAACGATATCGTGGAATCTTTTCTCGATTTCTTCAACTGTGAAGCCACTCGATACATGAACCACATAGAGTTTCCCGTCCAGAAATTTTGTCATCTCGGCGAGTTTTACAACCTCGGAAAGTTCGGCTATGGTCGGTCTAGATTCTTCATGCCGTTCAACCGGTATCTCACCTTCACTGATCATTTCGTCGTTTTCAGCGTGAGCCAAAATCATCACACTCTCCTCTTTTGAAACCTTCAAAAGCTTCATTATCTGATGATCGTATGTTCTTCTTTTCGTGGAGGAATAAGTTGTGAAGATCTTGATGGTTGGAAGCTCAAGTTCTCTGGCAAAACGTGCTATTTTTTCTGGATCATCTTCGGGATTTGCTATTGTGATATGGAAGGAGTAATCTATGACACTCTTTTTTGCTTTCTCCAACCTGATCTTCAAAGTTTTCTCGATGTCTTCGATGGATGAGGCTGGATCCAAAAAATCTATGAAGGTGGTGACACCACCGAAAGAAGCTGAGATCGATCCCGATCTGAAATCATCCACGGATGTGAAAGGCCCGACAGTCAACTCAAAATGAACATGGGGATCTATGAAACCAGGTAACACCCATTTCTCTCCAGCATCGTATATGACTTTGGAATCATAGAAACTGGTTGTTATATCCGTTATAACTCCTTTTTCCACATACACGTTGGCTTCTATGAATTCACCCTCAAGATAGACTCTGCCGTTCAATATTCCCAAGTCTTTCATGGTCTTCCCCCTATCAAGAGAGCCATAACAGCTTTCGCGGTGTGAAGTCTGTTCTCTGCCTCATCGTAAACCACCGAATGTGGTCCATCTATAACGGAATCGACAACTTCCCTACCCCTGTCTGCAGGAAGAGCGTGCATGTAAATTGCGTGTTTCTTCGCAAGACTCATCCTTCTCTCGTCGCAGATCCAGTCTTTATGTTTCTCAGTCTCAGCCCATATCTCGTTTTCATCCTCTGATACGAAGAACCCTCCCCAGTTCTTCGGTATCACGACATCTGCGTCTTTAAACGCCTCATCCATATCGTGAACTATCTCGAGTTTACCGCCAGACTCCTCTGCGTTTTTTCTCGCTTGCTCCACTATTTCAGGCATGAGATCGAATTTTTCAGGATAAGCCAGTGTAACGTGCATACCGTATCTTGTGAAGAGAAGTATCTGAGATTGCGGAACCGAAAGTGGTTTCAAGTGGCTCTTCGCATACGCCCAGGTTATAGCCACCTTTAAACCCTTTAGATCTTTTCCGAATTTCTCCTGAATGGTCATGAGATCTGCAAGAACTTGGAGTGGATGATACACATCATCCTGCATGTTTATTATGGGAACTCTCGAATGTTTTGCAACATCTCTCAGAAACTTGTTTCCCACACCAAATTTGCAATGCCTTATGGCTATCGCATGTCCGTATCTTGAGAGGATGATCGCGGTGTCTTTGGGCGATTCTCCATGAGCTAGCTGCATGGTGCTCGGATCGAGATAATGCGCATGCCCTCCAAGCTGAGTTATTCCAGCTTCCATGGAGTTTCTTGTTCTTGTGGACTGATCGAAGAAGAGAAGGAAAACTGTTTTGTAGAGAAGCCAGGGTGTTGGTTCTCCGACGTAGAACTTCCTCTTGAGTTCATAAGAGAGGTCCAACATGAGATCGATCTCGTCTTTCGTGAAATCTTGGGTTGTTATGAAATGTCTTCCTCTGAAGAAAGGATTCATGATTCATACCTCCCCTCGATCATCCCAGCCAGTGTTTTTGGAAAAACAGCGTAAAAGGCAGCTGCTTTGAGAAGGTGAGATATTCTAACCTTCTCGTTGGGAGCGTGCGCAAATACCTCATCCCCAGGCCCAAAACCAACTGTCGGTATCTTGTAAACGCCAGCTGTAACTACGCCATTTGTGCTGAAAGTCCATTTTCCTATGACTGGTTCCTTTTCGAAAACCTCTTTGTAAGCTTTTCTTGCCGATTCAACGATCGTATCCTTTTCACTCGTCACCCATGTTGGAAAGTATTTCTCCATCGAGTATAAAAGACCTGTGTAACTTCTCTCCTCGCAACTCAATTCCACGATTTCTCCATCTATCCCCGTTTTTCTGAAAATCTCTCTTATTTCCTCGTACGCGCTTTCCTTGGTCTCGCCTTTTGTTAATCTCCTATCTATGTGGATAACGCATTCATCTGGAATAGCGTTTTGAGAAGGTGATTTGAAGAATATCTGAGTCACGGCTATTGTCCCTTTCCCCAGGAAAGGATCGTCTTTCAAAGATTCGTTCAACTTTTCCACTTCGTTTATTATCTTCGCCATCTTGTATATCGCGTTTTCTCCCCTTTCTGGTGCGCTGGCATGAGCAGATAACCCCTTCGTTTTTATTCTGAATTCAACTCTTCCCCTCTGACCTATATTTATGTTGAGACTCGTTGGTTCCGTTATCAGGACAAAGTCTGGCTTTATAACATCGTTCTCTATGATGTACTTCCAGCACAATCCATCGCAGTTTTCTTCGAGAACGGACCCCACGACGTAGAGTGTGAAATCTCCAAAAAGAGAAAGTTCTTTCATCACTTTCACACCGTACACCATGGAAGCCATTCCCGCTTTCTGATCTGACGCCCCTCTTCCGTACACCCATTCATCATCGACATCTCCACTGAAAGGATCTTTTTCCCAGAGATCCGGATTTCCAACATCAACGGTATCAAGGTGGGCATCCATCGCTATTTTGACCTTCCCATCTCCAACTCTTCCTATCACGTTTCCAAAACCATCTATGAACACTTCATCGAATCCCACTCTTTCCATCTCTCTTTCAACGAGTTGTACCACCTCTTGTTCTCTACCGGAGAGACTTTTGACCTGGATCAATCTCCTCATGAAATCCACGATCTCATCTTTGTATTTCTCTGACAATTCCAATGCCTCTTTCAAAATACCGCCTCCTCAGCGAGAATTTAAATTACAACGCTTTTAATAAAGTTTATCACAGAGGCCATGTTAGGAAGGAAAAAACGAAAAGGGTGGGTGATGAAAGAGTTCGTGATTCATTCCCTTTCTTTACACTTTCTTTCGAGAGTTTGAAGATCCACCACCTTAAGGAGATATTTGAACCTCCTCGCTTCACCCTTTTTCAATTCGACAGAAGGCCAGTTGTGTCTCACTTTGAAGAATTCTCCTCCTCCAAGATGTTCTTCATAATCGAGTCCCCAGATCAAGAGGTTGTGATCATTCATACCTTTGAACTCCCCAATCAAACCTTCATTCAACTTCTTGTTGAAAACACCCATGTAACCTTCTTCCGCTTTCAAAGTCATTTTGCTCGTCGTTGGAAAATCCTTCATCGTGAGTCCATCTATATTCTTCAGAGAAGATACGATATTAAAACCCTCTCCAAATGGGAAACTCACATACACCGAGAGTTGAATGTTCTTGTCCTCATCTGAAAGATTGGTCACGCTGATTTCGATCTCCACGTCTCTTTCTCCATCTCTCACGCTCACACGCATCTCACCGAGCAACTTGTTCGTTGGGTTCATACCCTTGCAAACTATCGTTACTTCATCTTCTTTTTGGATCACTTCGTAATTCAAACCGTAGGGTTGTACACTTCTTGGATTCCAGGGGATAGAAAAGTAGAGTCCTCCAAATTCCATTATGTAACTGCCTGTTTCTTCATCGAGGTAGGGCATTGGGTATGGATTGAAGTACAAAAGGTCAACATCGTTCATCACAATGCGAGTCACAGGACGTCCCCTGTTCGGTACCGATTCCAAGCTGAACACACCGTTGTTTATGACTATGACTTCCGGCTCGGATTCCGTTGTGTGAAGTTCATCTGCCACCATTATGCTTCTCCTCTCGGTTCTTACGGAGATCCCGAGCATGGTAACCAACAGTGTTACAGTGCATATTAAAACGAGCAACTTCATTTTCATAGTTCCACCCCCTCAATCATTCTTTCAAAGCACCTGTAACAAGACCCTTTATGAAGAACCTGGAAAGGGGTAGGAAGAAAAGAAGAACCGGTATCACCACAACGGTCGTTGCAGCAAGTAGTGGTCCCCATTCTATGTACTGATCGGTCATGTAGGTTGCGAGGCCAAGAGGCGTGGTTTTCTTCCAATCGGAAGTTATGATCATCTGTGCGAACGCGTATTCTCCCCATGTCGTAACGAAGACGAACATGGCAGCGGTTATGATCCCCATTATGGATAAAGGGAGTGTTATCTTTGTGAATATCTGAAACTTCCCCGCTCCATCTATAGCGGCGGCTTCTTCGAGTTCAACGGGTACCGCTTCGAAGAAAGACCTCAGGAGCCAAACGGCAAATGGTGTATTCAAAGAGACGTATATCATGATGAGACCTGTTAAAGTATCCACCAATTTCAGCGAGGCAAGAATACTGTAAATTGGTAAAAGTAGAGGGACACCAGGTAAGACGTAAACGATGAGCATGGCCTTCCCCAGGAAATCTCTTCCTTTGAATTTGTATCTTGCAAGACCATATGCTCCCATCATGGCTATGATCGTTGATATCACCATGGTTAAAGAGCAAACTTTCAAACTGTTGAGTATGTTCATGGGGAAATCCTTTGAAGCCATGCGAAAGGTGAATATGAATTTGTAATGTTCAAATGTGGGCGATTTTGGAAAGAACGTTGGTTTAGAGCTCATTATCTCTCCAAAACTTTTGAAGGAAGAAACCACTATCCAGAAAAATGGAAAGAGGAGTATCAAAAGAATGATTATGATTGCCAGCACCCTGAGAGTACTGAGTACACCTTTTTTCACGCTTCAGGCCCCCTCCCTAGGTGAGAATATCTTGAAGTACAGTGCGGCAACTCCTATCAAGATGGCCATGGATATCAAGGAAGCTGCAGAAGCTTTACCGTAGTTGTACATTTTAAAGGCCAGTTTGTAAATGTAGACAGGTAGAGTCAACGTCGTATCTCCAGGTCCGCCCTGTGTCACGAGCCATATGAGGTCGAAGGAATTGAAACTCCACATGAAGGCAAGGAGACCAACGAACCATATGGTCCTACCTATGAGAGGGAAAGTGATGTACACGAATCTCTGCCACGAGGAAGCACCATCAACTTTTGCAGCATCGTATAGATCCACGGGAACTGTAGATAAAGCTGCTAGCATGAGTATGGTTCCAAACGGTATGAAATGCCATGAATTTATGAAAGCTAGGGTGTGAAAAGCGAGGGATTTACTACCGAAGAAATTTATCGGCCCTATTCTGAGGTATTCCCTCAAAAAATACCCCAGTATACCAACGTTCGGTTCCAGTATCCATCTCCATATTATGGATATGACGACCATTGGAAGGACCCAAGGTATCAGAATGAAGGTTCTCATCGAATAATAGAACGCGTTGTTTCCTGATAACAGAAGAGCTATCAGCAGAGGAACAGTGAGCTGTATGGCAAGGTTTTCGAAAACCCAGATGAAACTTCTACCGAGTGAGGGGAGAAAGGTACCATCTTTGAACAAGGATAAGTAGTTCCCAAGTCCTATGAACTCGGCTTTACCGAATCCGAACATGGTTTTCTGAAACGATCTGTAAACCATGTTCACAAGGGGAAGAACCGTGACAAAGAGAACCAATATGACCACCGGCAGAACAAGCCAAACACCCTTTTTCATGTTTGACCTCCTAGCTGGTGAAGAGGGGGGAGTCCCCCCCGAACGGATTATTTAAGGAATTCCTTCATCCTTCCTTCAGCCCATTCAACAGCTTCTTTGACACCCATCTCACCTGTCACAACTTTCTGTATCATCTCGGCTATGATGTTCGCACCTGAGATACTACCTATTGCGAGGTTTGCTGCATATCCATGCTCGAATCCGTAAAGTGTTCCATAGTTCGTCGCTTCGATTATGACTTCGTTGAGATGCTTGAAAGCTTTTATTACCGGGTTGTTCCAGTAATGCTCGGATTTCTGAGCGGCCTCCGTCACTGGCACGAAGGAACCTGGCTCCATCTCGGCTGTCAAAATCGCGTTTATATCAGGCCTCATCATGAAGAGAATGAACTTTTTCACAGCTTCGAGATGTCCTTTTTCAACGGCTGATTTGTAGATATGAACATCGTTCGGATAGATTAGATTCGCTTTCCTTCCATCGACAGGATACGGTTGAAGTACCCCATCCAGATCGAAATTCTTGAGTTCATAGAACCTCTTCTGTAGTCCTCCAAAATAGGGCATCATCGCGATCTTTCCCGCTGTGAAGTTCATCTCTATCTCTCCCCAAGCCCATCCAGTGGCACCAGGTGGCGAGAATTTGAAGAGGTCTTTGTAGAATTCAACTGCTCTCAGAGTCTGG
>Ga0190361_1000210_pt1 | contig 24477 bp, 22 predicted proteins | sample 48721845_MG_FD_161273 | JGI IMG/M metagenome (GOLD analysis project Ga0190361, IMG submission 161273) | Hydrothermal vent microbial mat bacterial communities from Southern Trench, Guaymas Basin, Mexico - 4872-18-4-5_MG | ecosystem: Environmental > Aquatic > Marine > Hydrothermal vents >... | reverse complement strand
TGAAAATCGCTTCTAAGGTCCTTTTTTGGGGGTGAAAAATTGGTTAACTATTTGATATTAAATAAGATACTGAGGCCCGACCCAAACTAAAACTGAGCAAACTAAAACTAAGTGATCTTTAAGCAAACCTGGATTTATTCTTACTTGAGCCCTGCCTCGGGCTTTACTTTTTCCATGGTAATTCCGGTGTAGCCGTAAAAAATAGAGACGGCGGGATTCATCAAATTGAGAAAAGCATAGGGCAGATAAACCAAAGGATTAACACCCAGGGTGGCATGCATGAAGGCCCCGCAACTATTCCAGGGAATAAGGGGGGAAGTAAGAGTACCCGAGTCCTCCAGGCAGCGGGAGAGATTTTTGGGATGCAGCCCCATTTTATCAAAGGCCGGCTTATACATCCGCCCGGGAATAACAATGGCCATATACTGGTCGGAAGCAATGGCGTTCATGCCGATGCAACTGAAAATGGTTACAGCAACTAGAGAACCCACTCGCCTCACCCGCTTCAAAAGGGCCCCGGCCAGGACTTCCAGCATTCTCGTTCGCTCCATAACTCCTCCAAAGGAAAGAGCACAGATAATCAGGGCCACTGTCTCCATCATGCTTAAGAGACCGCCTCGGCTTAAAAGGTCATCCACCAGGGGCACACCGGATTGAGAATTAAAGCCGGCATAAGCCGCCTCCACCACCTGCCGCAAAGAACTCCCCTGCCCCAACCAGGCGAAAATCCCTCCGAGGATTGTTCCACCTAACAAAGCAGGTAAAGGGGGAACTTTCTTGACCACCATGAGGATAACCAACACCGGCGGCAGCAACATTAACCAGTGAAGATGAAATTGACGGGTTAAGGTCTTCAAGATGAGGTCGATATTACTTGACTCCAACTGCCCACCGCCGAATTTGGTCCCCAGGAGAGCATAAAGCCCCAGAGCCAGGATATAGCCCGGAGTGACAGTATAAACCATGTGTCGAATATGGGAGAAAATATCTGTTCCGGCCACCGCCGGAGCTAAATTGGTTGTATCAGAAAGCGGCGACATTTTATCTCCAAAGTAGGCCCCGGAAATGATAGCCCCGGCCACCATGGCCACGGGAATCCCCAGCCCCTGCCCTACTCCGATCAGAGCCACCCCCACTGTGCCGGCGGTTGACCAGGAAGAACCTGTACCCAGGGAAACAATAGAACAAATAATCATGGTGGCCACCAGAAAGATGCTGGGGGAAAGCACCTGAAGACCATAATAAATCATTGAGGGGACAATACCACCCAGAATCCAGGTGCCGATCATGGTGCCGACTATCATCAGAATTAAAATTGCCCCCATGGCCAGGGTAATTCCTTGAACCATACCCTCTCTTATTTCTGGCCACCGATATCCATAAAAACCAGCGATTATAGCGGCCACCCCTGTGGATAAAATCAGGGGAATATGGGGAGATTGCTTTAAAACAATAATGGCCGTGGAAAGGGATAAAATTAAAAATAAAACGGGAATAAGAGCTATTCCCAGAGGAATGGCCTTTCTCTCTTGTTTATCCATTGAAACAATTTCTGGGACAAATAAAGGTAAGTCATTTTAAGGGATGCCCGGGAAAAAAGCAACTCTTGGGAAAGATAAAATTGGGGGGTAAGCCTTCACCTTTCACCTTTAACAGTCAGAATAAGCTGGAGTCAGGTCTTCCCATCTGGCAGAAAGTGAAGCCCCCAAGGGGAAGGAGTTGTTGGTCAGCCGGTTTAAAATTAGATCATTTCATTCCATTCTTGCTGTCAATATTAACAATATGTGGTTACATGAACTGCACACCAAAATTTGTACCACCGGTAATGCTAGTGTTGATGATAATATAGTTACTATGACCAGACCTTATGAATGGCCCTTCACAAGGTTTTGGAAATGATTCCACCAGGGAAATTAATGCTTTTATATAGGTCTTAAAGAATAAAAGATATTTCCATAATAGTTTTATATACCTCTCCAAGTTCTCAGCTTTTAAATAGTTTGAAGGAGAGCGAGGAAATATTGAACCGGGGCAAAGAGAATATTTTTCTCGAGATGGAGAAAATTTCGGGTAAGAATAATTCCTCCCCCCCATTTTTTTAATATCTTAGCATTTTCTGGATTTATTTTAGCCTGATATTTCACCTCTATTAGAGATATCTTTTTGCCGTTTTTGTAGATTACAAAATCTATTTCGCCTCCATTTCTCCAATAAAATATTTCACTGCTTTTAAGTCTTTTTAAGTGAGAGGCGACAACATTCTCAACTATATAACCAATATTTGATGGTTCTTTCAAAAAATCTTCGGCCGCTTGATTTGGATTTTGATAACCTAGAGCCCACGCCCTGATAGAATGAAAAATAAAGGGGTCTTTAAAATTGACTTTTTTAGGAGAACGAGGAGCTCTAAAGGGCTTCCCTATTTCTTTTACTTTATAAAAAATATCCCAAACAAAAGCCGCTTCTCCGTCTTCTATATATTCTCTCACGGTGGGATAGGTTCCTACGTATGTTTCTCTAGCTGCGTCAGTCCATTCAAAAGGATTTTGCCGTTTCCACAATATCCATTGGGCCAATTCTTTAAAAATTGTTTCTCTTCGGCCCACTCTTATTAAATCCGCAATAAAGGCGTCCTTATATAATCTATACACATCAGCCTTAATTTGCCCTAAAGATACCCAATCCCTGATTGAACGCAAAAATCCACCTGTTCGTAGGAACGATTCAAAAAGGGGATTTATAAATTCAGCAAAGAGAGAAATTTCTTGAATTGATTTAAATATACTATTCAGATCCCAGTTGAGTAAAACAGGCAAATTGACTCGAAGCTCTGGTTTGTTAATGGCTATATATTCTCTAAAATTTAAAGGTAAAAGAAAAATATCAAGCTCAACTTCTCTACCTCTTCTGCCTGGAAGTCTTTCCGCTCCCCTCCTTAAACCCATTACATGGGAACCAGTGGCCAATAGTGTAATTTTTTTCAGACGTCCTCTGTCGGAGAGAATCTTTATCCCTCTTTCCCAATCTTTCAAATAGGTGGCTTCATCAATAAAAATAAAAAGCCTCTCTGACGAGTCAATTCTCACCCAGGAAATATAATCATCCAGGAGTTGGGCTAGATTTTGAGGACTTGGGGGGGCAACTTCTTCACAATTTAAATAAAGAACTTGTTTAGGCTTGATATTTTTTTTACTTAAGAGGTCTTTTATTATGAGCTTAAAAGAAGTAGTTTTTCCTATTTGTCGAGGTCCATAAATAATATAAACAACATCTTTTTCTAGTTTCAAGGAATCTAGAAAAGAAGGCCGCCATTTTATAGGAGAAGCGTTATATTCTTCTATAAACGGATCTCTTTCAATATTAGATAAATTGGTCCACCATGGATTTTGTCGACCGAGGACTTCTATTTTCATTACAAAATTACCATTTTTATAATTTTATTATTTATAAAATTCATATTTTTATTATAATAATATTTAGAAAATGTCAAGTTTTTATGTAAAAGTTTAACTTCTCTTCTTTTCTCTTGCCTTTTTTCCTTGCTGACTGCCTTCCCTTACTCCGCTTTTCTTAATGGAATACAGTTTTGTGTATTAAAATATGCTTCTAGATGTCTGCGGCAAAAAAATCTTCGCTTTTTAACTCGTATTCTAGATTGTTATAACCACTAATTTTCCTCTCTACATTTCAACTTAAGTCTAGCCTTGATCCCTCCTCTATGGTCACAGTTCCATAAAATGAGTGTCTGACACCCTTAGTCTTTAAATTGGAGCGGCTAAGAAGACCATCTAAGAAATGACCAAATACTTTGACTTGGCTATTCAAATGTGAAATGTGAAGATCTGGCCCCAATAATCCCAGGTATTGGCCTTAGAGGCTATTTTTGGGGGGTGGGTTCATGGTACTAAGAATCCCTAAGGATGTTCAGTACTCAGGGTGTCAGACACCTTAGTATGGTGTCAGACACCTTAGTATTATGCGACATTAATATAAAAAGGGTGTCTGACACCCAGTATAGCAAGTATCTGAGACCCAAATTTTCTGAGTCGGGGTTATAGGCTCAGGGTTCCAATATAGGGGGTGTCTGACACCCAAATTTTTGACACCCAAATTTTGCTAAAAATCAAGGATATTCTTATGGTAGTCCAATATACCTCTCTAAATTCTCAGCTTTTAAATAGTTTGAAAGAGAGCTATGAGAAGTGAAGAACGCCTCATTACTGGTCTTATCGTTAACAAAAAAAGGTCTCTCAGTATAGATATTGAATAAAGTTGACATTTATATGAAATCATCATATATTTTCATCAGGAGTATGAAATGATAAGAAAAACTATTACCCTTGATGAAGATTTAATGAAAAATTTGAGTCTTTTTGCGCGGAAAGAACAACGAGATATTTCAAACGCTATTAGATATACTCTACGAATTGGCCTTCTGGCTATCGAGAACCCGGATTTAACTTTTGAAGAAATAAAGGATATCCTTGAGGCCAAACTGGATTATGAAATGGAGCATTTATCCGAAGTAAAATTAGAAGATTTTTAGATGAAACTTACTGAAACATCTAAATTCAAAAAATTAAGAAAAAAAATTAAAGCTCCTGAAGAAAAAAGAGCTTTAATCGAGGCCATCCAAGTTATTATCTCTAATCCAGAAAAAGGGAAAAAGCTTAAAGGTGAATTTAAAGATTTAAGGTTCTATAAATATATTTGTCAAGGACAGCTAAGAAGGCTGATTTATAAAAGAGAATCGGACTCCCTAATCCTTTTCTCTTTCGGACCAAGAGGAGGAATATAAATATATAAATAAATTTCAATAGAGACTGCAATGGGTACTACCTTCTATTATGCGCTTTTACTTTCCGCAGGAGCGGGTCTGGCGACAACCATCGGAAGCCTGATGGGTATTGCAGTAAAGAAACCTTCTGACAAACTTCTAGCATTTACTCTCGGTTTCTCTGCAGGCGTGATGATTCTTGTGTCCTTTGTCGAACTTCTCCATACCAGTATTAATATGATCGGCTTCGCCAGAGCAAATATTGCCTTTTTATCGGGTATGATTGCCTTTGCCTTAATCGATATAATTATCCCTCATGAATATGTGGGACAGAAAGATTTTAAAAAGAACGTCCAGAATAAAGGCCTCAAAAGAACTGGTCTTTTGGTAGCTGTCGGGATAGGCATCCATAATTTTCCAGAAGGGCTAGCAGCATTCAGCGGAGCTTTAGAAAATCTTCAGCTGGGCATAGCTATAGCTATAGCAATTGCTATCCACAACATTCCCGAAGGACTTGCGATTTCCGCTCCTGTTTATGCAGCAACTGGCAGCAGGAAAAAGGCTTTCTGGTGGTCTTTTTTATCAGGAGTCAGTGAACCATTAGGTGCGCTCCTGGGGGCTGTTGTGCTCTTCCGAGTTTATTCCACTGGAATATTAGGCTGGCTTCTCGCCGGTGTAGGAGGACTTATGGTGGCCATCTCCCTTGATGAACTTATGCCTGCCGCCAAAAACCTGGGCAGCGAGCATGCTCCTGTAATCGGGACAATCGTCGGCATGGCGGTGATGGCCCTTAGTCTTCAGCTTTTAACAAAATAAATTTAATATCCAATCTTCATTAGTAATCTTTTGAGTGGAGAGCCGCAGCGCCAATTGGACTTAATTAACAGACTTAATGACCACTTCCGTCAGCTTGCTTCCAATCCAGAGGACATCAAAATTATAAGCAATATGAAAGATGAAGACACGCCCTCATCTATTAACCTTAAAGGCTATTTTTGGGGGGAATCGCGTTTAAAGGATTATTTTGGGGGACAAAATGAGGTTAACTACTTGATAATAGTAGAGATGCTGAGACAAAACCCTATGAATAAACCCTCTGAATAACTGGACAGAATAACCGACAATAGATAGAGTAAAAAATAAAGGTGCCTCCATGAATAAAGGAAATCAATGTTTTTGTCTACGAGTTTTAAAGAATCAAGGGCATTTTTATGATAATCTTATATGACTCTCCAAATCCCCTAGCTTTTAAATAGTTTGAGGGAGAACTGAGAAATGTGAAGAATGCCCCCTACTCTTTTCTGACTCCCTATTCCTTTAATCCTCTTTTATACACCACACTCTCTTATTGAATACTCGCTCGGCTGATGATATCATTCCCCATTAATAATTATAACTCACTTATCCAATAAGCATTTTCAATGAACAATTGGCTGACATTTTCAAGTCATGGTCCCCATTTCCCTCGCCTTCTCCTGGCCCGAAAAAGAGGTAAAAATACAATGGAAAGACTCTTTCTTCTTTTCCTTTTATGGTCAACATTATTCGCGCCTTCTCTGCTCGCCGCTCCAGAGGAAAAGATAAACTTTAATAAAAACTGGTGGTTTGTCCGACTCAAGGATTTTACCTCTAAAGAAAAAAAGATTAAGAATCAGGGAAATGACTGGGCTTCTCAGTTCAATGTGACCCATGTTTCCTCCAATTCTCCCCTGGCGATTCCAAAAGAAATATTAATCAAAGAGTTTCATCAACTTGAATCTGCCACCTGGGAAAAGGTGACCTTACCTCACAACCCGGTCATAGAAAAGCTGACCATAAAGCATCAATGGGAAGGAATCTGCTATTACAAAAAATCTTTTTTTGTTGAGGAAGAGCGACGAAAAAATATCTGCCTGCTTGAGTTTGAAGGGGCCATGCAGCTGGCCGATATCTGGATAAATGGTCAGCACGTAAGGCAGCACGCCGGCGGATATACTCCCTTTGTAATTGAGGTTACTCCATACCTGAAATTTGGGGAGTCCAATGAAATTCTGGTTCGTCTGGATAACCGCAGTAATCCCTTAATACCTCCTGGAAAACCGCTTGACCAACTTGATTTCTGTTACCATGGGGGACTCTACAGGGACGTTAATCTGATTTACAAAAATAAGATTCATATCACTCATCCTCTTCTTGTGGATGAGGTGGCCGGCGGCGGAGTGTTTGTCACCTATCCAGAAGTCACCGACAAAAAAGCCGTAATAGCCATTAAAACTCATGTCAGCAACAAACTGAATAAAAAGGTCAAGATTAAAATTATTCAGAAAATTTACGCCATTAACGGACTTTTTACCCAAAGGGAGAGAGGTCCACAAATAGCCACAACCGAGTTGTCAGCCTTGCTCTCGGCAAAGGAATCCAGACATTTTGAACAATCAATAGAAATTAACCGGCCCCGCTTGTGGTCACCAGAGGCTCCCTGGTTGTATCTACTCCGGACCGAAATTGAAAAAGACGGCCAAATTATTGACTGGGAAGAACGACGAATAGGAATAAGAAGAATCAAATTTTCTGTAGAAAACGGCTTTGAAATAAACGGCGAAAAGATTCGGCTTGTCGGGACTAACCGACATCAGGAATATCCTTACGTGGGTAACGCTATTCCTGACACAGCCCACTACAGGGATATTTACCACATCAAAGAGAGCGGCTTTAATCTGGTCAGGTTAGGACATTACATTCAGAATGAAGCAGTTTTGGAGGCTTGCGATGAACTTGGAGTTCTAGCTATAGAACCTATTCCCGGATGGCAGTTTTTCAACGACCATAAACAATTCTGCGAATATACCTACCGCGATATCCGCCAAATGATCCGCCGTGACCGGAACCACCCTTCTATCATCATGTGGGAGGTCATCCTCAATGAGTCATGGCCTCCAAAATGGTGGAAAGACAAAGCTGCGGCCATTGCCCATGCTGAATATCCAGGGGACCAATGCTATACTGCCGGCGACACTTACGGCTATTTCGGTTGGGATGTTCAGTATAATGACTGGGAAGAAGGCTTTAAACGCCCCAACAACAGTGGTAAACCCGGATTTATCCGGGAATATTACGATTACGAATTTGGCGGCCATTACAGCACCACAAGGGTAAAAAGAGGCGACGGCGAAAAAGCTTTGTTGCAGAATGCCTGGAACGCCCAATGGTCGCACAATCGCTACAGGGCCTACTATCCGTGGACTTCAGGCGATGCCATCTGGAGTATGTATGATTATAACCGTGGTGGCTGTGATAATATTTGTCATAGCGGAGTGGCGGATATTTTCAGGATAAATAAATTCAGCGTTCCTTTCTTTAAAAGCCAGTTAGATATTGGCACACCCCTGCCTTCAGGAGTTTTCCAACCTTATATTTTCATAGCCACCTTCTGGAATAAGCCTACTCCCTGGAACAAAGTCATTGTATATTCCAACACTGAAGAAGTAGCCTTAATAATCAACGGCCAGGAAGTAGCCAGACAAAAACCCGACAATGGTCCGGACTCAGAATACGGACCAAAAGAGTTGTGGACTAAAGGCGGCCAGCCCTTTGATGGAGGAAATTGCCGGCATTTAAACCATCCCCCCTTTACTTTTAATCATATCCAATACCAGCCAGGCGAAATCAAAGCCGTAGGTTATATTAATAAGCGACCGGTCTGCAGCTTTTCTGTCCGGACCCCGACTAAACCGTCAGCCCTGGAGATTAGCTATTTCGAATCCGGCCAGCCGGCCTCAATTAATGACCTTTTAATTGTCTACGTGAAAGTTGTCGATGAGAAAGGAACCCTCTGTGTTTCCGACTCGTCCAAAATTACTCTGGCGGTGGAACAAGGCGGGGAAATCATCGGCCCATCATCTATTAACGCCGAAGCAGGCATAGCCTCGTTTTTGGTTAGAACTAATGAAGAGAGGCAACTTATTTTAAAAGCCGTCGCCGGCCTTCTAAAGACAACCAGGACAATATTACTTAAAAGATAATCCAGATCTCCCCCCACCCCTTACGGGCTATTTAAACCTTTATCACCTGATTATCGCGGGCGGCCCGGGTGGAGGGAAATTCTTTACGGGCCCGCTTTTCCATTTCAGCAATCCGGCGGTCATCATAATCGGGGTTTAAATGGGCCAGGAGAAGTTTCCCCACCTGAGCCCTGCGGGCTAACTTTGTCCCGTAAAGCCAGGTGCTATGGCCCCACCCTTGATAACGGGGATAGTCTTCAGGTGTAAACATGGCATCATAGATAAGTAAGTCAGCCCCCTGGATAAAACTCACCAAAGGATCCATCCCCATATCAGCCGGGTGTTCGGTATCGGTGGCCCAGACGACTCGGCTTGAACCTTCCTCCACCCGAAAGGCCAGGCTGCCCTGGGGATGATTGAGGGCCAGTGCCGAAACCCGGAAATCACCTACTTCCACTTCCTGCCTGGGCTCTATCTGGCGGAACTCTTTTTGCGACGGTGTCTCCGCCAGGCTGACCGGAAAAAACGGCGGTCCCATCAATCGACTCAAATATTCCCTGGCCTGGGGAGCGGGACGGGAAGAATAAAAAATAATCTTCGCCCGGGCTGAGTAGAGAGGAGCAAAAAAAGGTAATCCCAGAAGATGATCCAGATGGAAATGGGTTAAAAACAAATAAAGAGGCTCGGCCAAAACGGCCGGCTCCTTCATTATTTCCTCACCCAGATTCTTCAGCCCGCTGCCGGCATCAATAATCAGCCTTCCGCCGCTGGAAGAAAGCAAAGAAGCACAACAAGTATGTCCTCCATACCGGAATAACTGCTTTCCCCAGACAGGAAAACTACCCCGAACACCCCAGAATTTAATTTCCATAACCATTTACTCCTTGTTTAGTGGGTCCTTCTATGAAAATTAATCAAACAGGCTTTCTTTTTTAACCTTTCTAACCTGGCCAACATTTTTATATCATCTCTGCCTTGTTTCAACTTAAAAAACTTCCCCAGAATGATGTCAGGCGCATCAGTGGAGGCTTTCTCTCCATCCTAAATAAGCCCAAGTCTATTAACCCGAGAAAGAGATCTCATCCGAAGCGGCCCCTGGATTATTGCTTCTATCTAAGCAAAAAAGCCACCCAGCTCCATTCTTCGCTGGTACAGCTTCTACCCTCAGAAATCCGGCCTTGTTTCCGGGAAGGTCAAAAATTAACCGTAAGCTTATCATGACATCATTAGATTATCTCAAAGTAAATCATTTACGACCAATATAATTTCACTTAGACTCCAGGACAAAAACGCCGTCATAATCAGAAGGAGGGGGATGCTCTATAAATTCCTGACAGCGATGGACATATAAACGAGCCAGGGAATCATCCCGCAGTAACTCAAAACGAATTTTGGCTTCCGACCAGGCTTTCTCTCGATAAAATCGGAGGGCTTCTTCAAAAAGGCGGACTCGTTCTCCTTCCTGGGGGGTGGCTTTTTCCTTTTCGGCGATTATTTCATATATCCGCACCGGTGTGGTTTTACCCACGACGCGGACCACATCCACTTCCCGCAGGAGAAGTTCTTGCCGCACCAGGATGGCCGTAGTTTCGCCGATTAAAATTGGTACCCGATAAATTTTGCAGGCTCCTTCCAGCCGGGAGGCCAGATTGACGGTATCACCGATAGCGGTGTAATCAAAACGACGCCGCGAGCCCATATTACCGACCACGGCTGGGCCCGAGTTAAGGCCGATGCGCATAAAAACATCCTTCCCGTATTTTTCCTTTAAAGCAGGCCGCAACTCCTCCAGTCGGCGCTGGGCCCGCAGGGCGGCGCAGCCGGCTCGCAGGGCATGATCCGGTTGCTCCAGGGGAGCGTTCCAGAAAGCAATAATAGCATCGCCTTCGTATTTATCCAGGGTACCCCCTTCTTCCAGAATGATATCGGTTATTTCTGTCAGAAGTTCGTTGAGAAAACTCACCAGTTCCTCGGGCGTCATGGTCTCAGAAATGGAGGTAAAGCCGGCCAGATCGGAAAAGAAAGAAGTTATCTCCCGACTTTCCCCGCCCAGGCGAAGGCGGCTCGGCTCCTCAACAATTTTCTCAATCACCTGGGGGCTAAGATAATGGCTAAAGACACTGCGGATAAAACGGCGCTGCCGACCTTCAAAAGCATAATTAAGAAGAGAAGCCAGGATAAAACCCAGGACAATAACTTCCTCTAAAACCACTACTTCCACCCAGAAACCCAGGCTAAATCCGAGCCAGGCCACTCCTGGAGGCAGCGCCAGAAGCACCAGCAGGCTCAACCCCTGGAGCCAAACACGGGTCAGAAGAGAAATAAGCAGGGAAACCAACAAGGAAAAAAAGATCAGCAGAAAAATAATCATAATTTTCGACTGGGGACGAACCCAATCCTGGTGAAGCAGATTATCCAACGCAGCCGCATGAATTTCGACTCCAGGAGCCACCGGGCTGAGAGGCGTGGGTCGCAAATCAAGTAAGCCGGGAGCACTGGCCCCGATGAGGACTATTTTGTCTTTAAATTCAGCCGGTGAAACTTGCGGCTCCTGACCTTCCTGAATTTGGGCCCAGGAATTGATTACGGCTGCTGCTGAATAGGAACGGTAAGTCCCGGCCGGACCATGATAATTAATAATTAAACGCCCTTGCTCATCCAGAGGGAGGCTCTTCTCTGAAAGTTTACCGGAGGGGCTGAGATACTGGGCTAATCTTAATGGAAGAGCCGGGAGAAGCAGCTCTTGATAATAAAAAGCCAGGGGAAGCCGGCGGAAAAGACCATCTTCATCTGGTTTAAAGAAAACGTTTCCTGCCCCCCGACAGGCTTCCAAAAATAAAGGTAAAGGCAAGCTTACTCCCTGGGCGCGGGGATAAGCCCGTGGCGGAAGCTCATTAGAGGAGAGACTGAGACGTTTTAATGCTTCAAGGGGAATCTCCTGATAAAAGTCCTCCTTGGAACTTAAAGCAATGGGGAGAAAAACATTCCCTGCCTTCTCAATAGCCTGGGCCAAATATTGATCATCGGCCACCCCGTAGGCGGAACCTTCACTGAATATAAAATCAAGAAAAATCGCCCGGGCTCCTCCCTGGTGTAAATAATCAATTAGAGCCGCCTGAAGTTGCCGCGGCCAGGGCCAGCCTAGTCCCTGGTGTTTTTCGAAAATATCCAGGCTGTATTGGTCAATAAGAATCAAAACAATGTTGGGATCGGCTTTTTCGGGTTGAGCCAACCATTTAAGCCGCAAATCCCATGATTTCCATTCCAGTGTTTGTAAAAATCCGCTGTATTGACTGGCCAAGCCAACTAAAATAACGATTCCGCCCAGAAGCAGCCCCCGGATTGCTCTCTGGCGGGGACGAGATTTTCTGCCTTTACTCATTGACTATTCTGAAAATATCATTGAACAGGTCTTGCCTTCAAGAAGAAAATATCCATCGCTCTCAAATAGGCTCAAAAAAAGAGAATATATATTTATTATATTATTGAGCCCCAAGGCTTACTAAATTTTTTCTGAAAAAGACCATAATTATCGATTACTAACTTACATATTTCTACAAAATTTGTCAGTTTGCACTTGACATTTAAGAAACAATGAGGCCAGTCCTTCACCTTTGAGATTAATGTTAAGAAGTGGGAACAAGTCTTCGCCTTTTACCTTGGATATTGTTGGAATCTGTTGAAAACCGGTTGATTAAAGAAACTGTTGGATAGCTGATTTGAAATTTACCCTCATCATTTTTCTATGGGCCTATTATAGTTAATATGGCCACGGACAAGCTGGGGAAAGAATTTTTAGGTTAGCGTGATTAAGGTATGAGAAAAAGTTTTATTATTTAATGTGAAAGGTGAAGCTCTGAACCCGTTTTACCGCTTTAACCGATTTCGATAATAAGGTTAAATTATTAGAAGTAAAAGACGAGACCTATCCCTGAATTGGCCATTCCCCATCTTTTGATTCTTCTGGATGATTCAAGATAATTATCAGATTCAAACCTTCGAAGTGAATATCCAAAACCAACTTCACCGAAGATAGAAAGATGTTTGACCAGCCGACATTGTAAACCAAGAAGTAGATCCAGCTGAACATGCTCACCCGAACTGTCCCATTTTCTGTCCAGCCATGTCTCCGAGCCATTGGTCGTTTCTCTTATATAGCCAAAATCAAGTGCAGAATAAATTGATAGATCCTTGGCAGAATAAAAATAATAGAGAAAACCAAGACCAAAGATGATTCGAGTCGAATCTACCTCCCAGCTTCTCTTGGAAGTTGGAGCGTTACGCAATGGTTTATACTCATCTTCAGCTTTCTCGTTTGTCTGAGAGAATCCGATATAAGGTCTTAAAGAAAAGGCTGGGGTAAAGTGATAAATCATGCCAATTTGAGCCGAAGGATTTATCCGCATTATTAAGCCAATCTTACTTTGTCCTTTGGCCAAAATAAGGGACGAAATGGTAAAAAAGATGAGAGGGAAAATAATTGCCTTTTTCATTCCTTACTCTCCTTTATATTGAATAGGTCTGTTTTTCTGTTAGCTCGATCCTCCAAAAGAAAAAATTGATATTGAATTTGGCCCACTTTGAGTTAAATTTTTTACCACCAGAGCACCTTTTGCCACCAGTGGATGCCAGGAGAAAGAAGTTATCAATACTTCATTTTAACCAAAGACGATTATTTAGATTGTTTTGTCCGAGCACGATTGGCATGATTGCTCAAGAGAAGAAAGTTTTCAGCATTTCTCTCTTAATGGCTATTTTATTCCGAGGAGAATTTCATTCCCTTGTTTTATCAACCAGCCACAGGCTCTCTATATATGCTAGCCATGATAATTAAAGGAACCAGTCTAGTCTATACAATTTATAAATACCAAATTATTCAGCCTATTCAGCCCCGGAAAAAAGATGTTGACGACTCAAATTGATTTATGGTGTAACCAAATATAATTGTATACAATAAAAAACAATCCCCTGAAAATGTTAGATGAAGGGGAGATTAATGGAATTAATTAAAACATTCAGTAAAGTAAAGGCTTATTTAAGCAACTGTCATTATTAAGAGAATAAATCAATTTTTCCAATTATGGATTCTAAGGAGAGCCTTAGTAGTGATTGCCATAGAACGATAGATATTTAAGGTAAATAAGTTAAGAGGAGGGCAACAAAAAGGAGATTTATCATGAAAAAATCAGAAGAACGATATATTACCGATGAAAAAGGTCGAAAGAAAGCCATAATTCTGCCAATAAAGGAATATGAAGAGTTATTAGAAGATCTTCATGACCTGGCAGTTATTGCAGAACGTCGAGAGGAATCAACCCTTTCATTTGAAGAATTAAAGGAAAAATTAAAGAAAGATGGATTCTTATGAAATTCGATGGAAACATTCGGTTGAGAAAGATTTAAAAGAAATTAGCCCGAAAGAAGTCAGAAGAATATTAAAATCCATTAACTCTCTAGCCAATAATCCTTTCCCCCTGCAAGCTAAAAAACTGAGAACTACAGAAAGGTTATATAGAATCCGAGTGGGAGATTATCGAGTCATTTATGAGGTCGATAAAGAGATGAATGTTATAACTATTTATTATGTCCGTCATCAAAAAGACGTTTATCGGAAAATCTAGGTTTAAATATACTTCCCTACTTTTTATTTCAGGCGGGAACAGTACTGGTGGAAGCGTTGGGTGCGGACTTTAGCTACAGCCGGCACCTGCGGTAAAGCTTTTATTTTGGCTGAGACCTTGGCCAGTCGTTTCTCTGGGGCCGGATGAGTTTTGAACCACCCTTTTCCAGAGGAAGCTTGGGCAGAAGAAGCCAGGGCTGCTAGAAAATCACTTAAAGCGGTGGGAGAATAACCCGCCCTGGTCATGAATTTAACCGCCAACTCGTCAGCTTCCGTCTCAAATTTCCGGTCATACCCGCGCTCAATCAGGGTGGCGGTAATGTCTCCCAAAATACTCTTGTAAGTACTCACCAGCTTGGCCAGTTCGGCCGAGCCGGAACGCTGAGCCGCCTCACTGGCTAATAAGCGGAAGGCCTCTATCAAGCGTGATTTTTTAATCGAACGGAGACCATGCTTGGCCGCCACATGACCTACTTCATGAGCCAGCACAGCCGCCAGCATATCTTCATTTCGACAGAGACGCAGCAAGCCCTTGGTAATAAAAATAAAACCTCCCGGAGCAGCCATGGCATTGATCTCATTACTGTCGAGCACCAGAAAATGATAACCGGCGAAAATTTCCGGACGATCCGAATAAAGAACCACCGCCTGACCGACGCGGTTGACATAGCGAGTCAAACGGGAATTATTCAACGCTGGATAAGTGGCCAGGATGGTGGCGGCCACACTCCGGCCGATGTAATATTCCTCTTCTTCAGTAATATCGGCGAAACTGGAGCGCAGCGCTTTGGCCACTCGTAACAAGGAGGCTTTGTCTTTCTGGGAAAGTTTCTCCGGAGAGGTCAAAACACTGACTCCCTTTTCCATGGCTGCACAGGCAATAAGATACGCCAGAACGACCAAGACAACTCCCGCCAGGAAAACTCGGGGAAGAGACTTCGTTTTCCGGTTCATTTTGGCCTCCCCCACTCGCCCAGCTTGCCTTCCCGGAGAAATCTTTTGAGTTCCGACAGGGTGACTTTTATCCGGAGCATTTTCTCCACCTGGGCGTAATTTAGTCCTTTATTCTTTTCCCGGAAAGCCTTTTCCAGGTCCTTGGTGAAGCCTTTGCCCGCCAGAGCCACTTCCTGGGAGCTGGCCTCGGTCTTCAAAGTTTGATTCATGGCCAGAAGCCGAATTTTTTTAGTTTCAACCGCCGAAGAATGAAGCCAGCCCACCAGGCAATCATCTGTCCGCACCTGGACCCAACCGCCTTCTTCAGCCAGTTTGGTCACCTTCTGGCCATAATACAATTTGGCCACAACCGGCGCATAAAATTCAGGGCGTTTCCGAAGGCTGGTGCTCTGGACCTTAATCAATAAGGTTTCCGCCAGGAGAAAAGTAATTAGCCCCACCAGCAGGGCAACCGCCATAACAATAATTTTTTTCCTCATTGAGCCTCCTTCAGGCTGCTTTTTCCCTTCTTCTTTTTCTATCTTAAATCATCTCTCCACTAAGTTCCCAGGGGAAGAAAAAGTTCAGCGGGGAGATGATTTTTTTCTCTTCTGAATCAAATTCATCTCCCCTAATCTAGGTTAAGATAGAGTCATTTTTTACCTTCTATTTCATCGGCCAGGAACCCGGCGTCATAGAGCTTGCGTAAACCTTCAATTATGTAAGCTGTATGCACAGCCACCGCTCGGGCTCGAGTGTCATCATACATGAACCGACCCGAAAGACTCTCGATATTGCCGTCAAAAATCAGCCCGACCACTTCACCCTGGCGGTTAATCACCGGTGAGCCGGAATTGCCGCCGATAATATCGCAGGTGCTGACAAAATTGACCGGGGTGCTCAAATCAAGCTTATCTTTTCTCTCCCAGAAACGCTGGGGCAGCGCAAATTCTCCCTGATTATCAAAACTTACCGCCCGATCAAATAATCCATAAAGAGTGGTCTTATAAGGTGCTCGAGTGCCGTTGTAGGGATAGCCTTTGACTACTCCAAAAGCCAGGCGAAGGGTGAAAGTGGCATCAGGATAGGCATCTTTACCATAGACAGCAAACCGAGCCTGGGCAATTTTTTCCCGGGCTTTGACCAGGACGCTTTCAATCTCATCCTGACTCTTTTTAATGTTCCGGCGGATCAGGGGGTCAACCCGGCGGGCAAGTTGGATTAAAGGGTCCTGACATTTTTGGACGGCCTCTTCTCCACCCTCAATCAGTTTCTTGCGGAAGGCAGGGTCATTAAGCTTTGTGCCGGCGATAACCTCGCGGGCCACTTCCGCCGGGGTTTTGCCCTGGAGGGCGGCTTGAACAAACTCATCTTCAGGGCCTAAAGCCTCAAGAGAAAGCTGGAGGCCGAAACGAAGCACGGCTTCTTCCAAATCTTTATAGACTGGGGCCGGGGAGAATAACATAAATTTCAGTTCATTTAACTGGGCGTCATGATAACCCGGAAGCCGTTCGCCATCGGGCTTTTTCACCTCGGTGACATATTGAACAATGGTTAAGGCTAAGCTGGGTAAACGATAGCCACGCAGATTTTGATAGAAAGAGCGGCGGGAGAACTCGATATTCTTCCGGACCACCCGGGCCACGACATCCCAGGCATCCCCGTAGGCTTGCTGCCACTCCGGACGACTGGCGATGAGCTGCCGGAATTTCTCTTCGGCTTCCTTGCGTTTGGCCATTAAATCTTTATTCCGAAGGGCCTGATACTCGCCGGTATAGGCTTTCTTGGCGTTTTCCAGGCCGAAAATAATACCTAGGGCCCGGCGTTGCTGTTCTTTCCCTTGGGCGGCGTACTCCCGGAGGGCGGCGATAAACTTATTAATGTAATTGAGCATTAGAGGATAACGGTAATCCCGGAGCATCTCCAGCTCGGCATAAGTATAGAGGCGGTCGGTCGAGCCGGGATTACCCGAGACAAAAACCAGCTCGCCGTCACCGGCGCCTTGGGAGTTCCAGCGGAGATAATGGGGAGTCTCCAGGGGCTTTCCGTTCTCATAAACGCGGAAGAAGGCCACATCAAGGTCATAGCGAGGATAGGTGAAATTGTCTGAGTCGCCGCCGAAATAAGCTGCCTGTCTTTCCGGAGCCATGACCAAACGGATATCGGTGTATTTTTTATAACGATAGAGCCAGTATTCGCCGCCATGATAGAGACTGATGACGTTGGAGCGGAGACCGGTCTTCTGCAGGCTTTCCTTTTCAATCTCGGCAATCACTGCCTGGCGGGCTTTTAAGGCTTCAGCATCGCTCATGCCTGGTTTAACCGCAGCCCGGACCCGGTCGGTAACATTTTCCATCGAGACGAGCACGTTTATTTCTAAATCAGGACATTTAATCTCCTCTTCCCGGGTGCGAGCCAAAAAACCTGTCTCCACATAATTCTTCTCAGGAGTGGAGATTTTCTGAAGCTGTCCCATGGCCACATGATGATTGGTCATGACCAGACCATGGGGACTGACGAAAGAGCCGGAGCCGCCATCCATAAAGCGGACACTGGAGAGTCGGATATGGTCGAGCCACTCTTTGGTGGGAACAAAACCATATTTTTCCTTGAGGATTTTGACCGGCGGATTATCAAAAGTCCACATCCCTTCATCCGGGGCGGAAAATGAATTCCGGGCCACAAAAAGAAGGGCCAGACTTAAAATAGCAACCAGGGAAAATGAAAGCCATCGTTTCGTAAACATGGGATTAACCTCCTTTTTACTCTTGTGAAACATTAACCTACCTACATTTATTAAGCGTTATACCTAATTTATCATAAAACAAAATTTTTATCTTCTTTTAACCATAAATGAGTGGGGGTAGGTGTTGGGGGGCTTCTCCTTTCCCCTTAGTCTTAAAGAAAAGTCCCCTATCTCTCTCCCGCCAAAACATTTAAAAGTGGCGAGAAACAGGTGGGATTTTGAAGCAAAGAGGTGCTATTTTAATTTAAGGCGAGAAATGAGTTTTTTGTAAACCTCTGCATCTCGCCTGAATCCTACCATGATTATATATACTCGGACTTTCTTTTTCTCGATCTCATAAATAATCCGGTAAGGTCCTACCCTTAATTTCCATAAGCCAAAAAAATCTCCTGACAAAGGGCTTCCAAAGACTTCTGGCTGGGTTGTCAATTTTTGCCTTATAGCTCTGATGATTCTTTTTTGATCGGTTCTATTAATTTTCTTAAAATCCTTTTTAAAAACCAATTCATCTATAACAACCGTATACATCAGATAAGGCCAACTTTTTTCTCAGCTTCTTCTAGTGAAATGAACTTTTTCTCTTTTCTTTTCGCCCGTTCTTGAGCCAATGTTCCAAGAACATAATCTTCAAAAGCATCTATAATTTCCTCTATGTGCAGGAATTCTTCATAATCAAGAAGAACCCCTACAGGTTTATTTCGCCTCGTGAGAATCACTTTATGGGACTTCAGTTTTTTCAGAATTTCTTTTGTTAGCTTTCTTAACTCTGCTATCCCCACAATGGTTGTTTTTTCTTCGACAGTGAACATTTTACTCTCCTAAATGTACATATAAATTGTTATTTTAAATGTACAATAAAAGGCATAGATTGTCAAGACACTCAAAGCATAAATGTTCCGTAAAGATCAAAAGTAGACATTTTGTAAAAATCAAAAGTAGACATTAGGAGAATGGAGAAATCAAAATAAAATCTATACAGCCCAACGGGGGCCATAATAAAATTTATCCCCTATTTCTCTCTTACCACCAACACGGCCGCACCGTCGATTTCACTCTCTTTCAGCCTGAGAAGCACTTCATTGGCCTCTTTCAAGGGATAAGTCTCCACTGTAGTTTTAATGGGAATTTCAGCCGCCAGCGCCAGTAACTCTTCTCCATCCCGGCGGGTGGCGTTGGCCACGGAACGTAATATTTTCTCCCAATAGAGATATTCCTGATAATCCATTTCCGGAATGGGGGTCATGTAAATTCCAGCTAACGCCTGGGTACCGCCGCGCTCAAGAAGTCTCATGGCCGCCGGGACGGTCGGTCCGGCCGGAGTGAAATTAACGATTGAGTGGAGTTTGGCTGGCGGATTATCATTTAAAGTTCCTGTCCAGACTGCCCCCAGTCTCTCAGCCAGGGCCCGGTGGTCAGCGGAGCGGGAAAAAACATACACCTCACAACCCCAGTAAACAGCCACCTGGATGGCCACATGGGCCGAGGCTCCAAAGCCGATAAGCCCCAACCGCTGGCCTGGTTTGACCTCACTTAATCGTAACGCCCGGTAGCCGATAATGCCGGCGCAAAGCAAAGGAGCCGCCTGAATATCAGGGAATCCCTCAGGGACAGGATAAGCAAACTTCTCCCGAATTTTAATGTACTCGGCATAGCCACCGTTAACATGATAACCGGTGAAACAAGCCTCCGGACAAAGATTTTCCAGGCCCTGACGGCAAAATTCACATGTCTCATCGGTGGAATAAAGCCAGGCGATACCCACCCGGTCACCAGGGCTAAAGCGGCTGGCCCGGGGGCCGAGCTCCTTCACCCGACCAATAATTTGATGCCCAGGGATAATGGGTAATCTAACCTGAGGGAGGTCTCCTTCGACCGTATGCAAATCCGTATGGCAGACTCCACATACTGAAACTTCAACCAAAATTTCATCATCTTCAGGCTGCGGCGGAGAAATCTCCTTAAAGACCAGGGGTTTTTCTTCTATCGGAGCAAATTTTTCCAAAATCATAGCTTTCATGGCCCACCTCTTTTAATCACCAGAATGAGTATGGAGAATCTTAATTCTAACTCTCTATCTCCATACCGTTAGGGTTCTTTTTACTACTTGCCAGAGAAAATCTCAAGGCTCCGAAAATTCTTTTAAGGAAATTTTTTGTCCAGGCTATTCAGAGCGAATTTTTGTGCTTTAGAAAGAGGAAAAGGGAAACAAAAGAGGAAGTGGAAGTGGTGGTGGTAGAAAGCATTTCCAAAACGGAGAGGCAAAATAGAGGAAAATCATCTTATACTGATGCTTAAACTAATACCAAAGGAAATGAGCCGAAGGAAATAAGAAATAAGGAAATAAGATAATTACGGTGTCTGACACCTTTGTTCGTGGATAATTACGGTGTCTGACACCTTTGTTCCGGTGTCTGACACTTTTGTTCCGTGTCTGACACCTTTGTTCGTGGTGTCTGACACCCTTATTTAATCTATTCATATTGATACCCTTTATTCCTGTAATGGCTATCAAAGTTTTGGAAAATACTTATGGAGTAGTCATGGAAGAGAGGGGAGCAAGGAAGAAGGAAAAGAAGAAAATAATTAACTCAAACCAAAGGCCCTCCTGGCTATTTAGGCTCTGAGCGAAGTTTACGTCTCAGGCGAGCCAGGCGGTATTCAAAGTCCTGTTGGAAACGCCGCGAAGCTATCTCCAAGGCGCAGGCTAACCCCTCCTCACTGACCCGCTTGGCCTGCTCATAATCTTTGAGATGATGTTCAAAATACATGGCCAATTCCCGTAAAGAAAAAAGCACATGCGAGGTTACCTGGCGACTGGCGGCCATCTCCTGCCAGAGAGGTACAGCCTTCTCCAGCTCACCGTTTCGCTTGAAATAAAGAGACAGTCGTCGCCGCGCCTCCAGAGAAACTTCATCGGTCAGGCGGCCGTTGAGGGCCCGCTGAAAAAAATTGATGGATTTTTCCACATCACCGCTTCTCTCGAAAATCTTGCCCGCCCCGAAAAAGTCCATGGCATCCAGCGGGCAAAAGCTTTCATCCTCGGCGATGACGGCCGCTCCGGCGATAACCACCCCCAGGAGGGAGAGAAGGTCTTCTTCATTGTGATAAATAATAGGTTCAATCCACCCGAAATTGCCGCTCTGGAGATACTGGAAATAACGCCAGGGAATCTCGGCCGAAGGGATGTCTTCGGCTCGATCCGTGAGAACGATTTCCCTAGCTAGATGAAAGAGCCGACAACTGGCCAGTTTATGTCTCCATAAGCTTCGGGCCGGGAAAAGAAAATCCAGATGGGGTAAACTCCCTAAATGAAAGGGAGTGCGATAGAGAATAAACCTGGTCTCCAGCAACGGTAAGTCAAAAGCTTTGCCATTAAAAGTGACCACTGACTGAAAATCCATTTCTCTAAAAAAGTGGGAAAGTTCGCTGACCATCCGTTCTTCTTCAGCCAGGTCACCCAGGAAAAACTGAACAATCCGGAATGAATCTTCCCGATAAAAACCCAGGCCAACCAAAAAAGGCACCACCCCAGTGCCTCCCGAAAGGCCGGTGGTCTCCAGGTCAATGAAGAGAGCGGTGCTCAGGTCAAGTTCCGTAAAAGCCTCATCCTGGCTTAAACAGGCCAGCACCCGGCCTTCGATGCGTAAGCCGGCGGCAATCTCAATCTGACCATAGCGAGTCCCCAAGGGATAGGAGTTTTCAAATATCCGAAAAGGTTCCTGAATTTGCTTTTCCAGGGAAGACGAGGGAGGTGGTGTGGAGGGAGAAGGAGGGACTGAGGAAGTTGGCGGAGGAGCTGTCTTTTGTTCCTGGGTCAACCGAATCAGCTTCTCCAGCTTTTCTCGGGTAGTCAGCGAATCATCCGCCTGGAGTTTATCCCAGGCCTCTCTAATCATCTGGGTGCGGGAACGAGCTTCTCTTTCCCGGCGGATCCGTTCTAATTTATCTTTTAAATCCATCACTAATAATCTGTTTACAAATTAATAAATATATAATATATCGTCAACTATTATTTGGCGATTCCAGCTTTCCTTTTCACTTTCTCCTCATCAGCTCTACTGATTGAAGGCTTCTTGCTTAGGGAATTTTTTTTGTCCTTCCCAGTGGACTTACTTATCATCTTTTCTTCCCTGGTCGGATCAGCCGCCTCTTCTCTTCATTCTTAAGTCCCTCAGTCTTAGTGCAGAAACCTACTCACCGATAAATTGAACCACCAGTTGCCGGCGGCGCTGACGGTTATCAAAATCAATAAACACAATCTGCTGCCAGGTTCCCAGGAGCAGTCTTCCCTGCTGAAAGGGCACGGTCAGCGACGGTCCTATTAGAGCCGCCCGAACATGGGAAAAACCATTACCATCGCCCCAGCGGGCATCATGATGATAGACCTGACCCTGGGGAGCCACCCTTTCCAGGGCTTCAGCCAGGTCTCTAATCAAGCCGGGCTCATATTCAATAGTGGTTACTCCGCCGGTTGAACCGGGTACAAAAATCGTCACCTGACCCTCATTCAAACCCAGGGTATTGAGTTTCTCCTGAATAAGACCGGTTAAATCGATCATATCATTGAACCCCCGGGTGCTCAGGGAGAGAGAATCATTGATTATCTTCATGGACCTAGCTCCGCTATAAAATAATATGATAAATATGCAGTGGCGTAAAGAGAGAAAACAGCTCTTTTAATTTCCATGCAGCCTGTCTCTCACTTTAACCTTGGCTTTTAATAGTTCATGTTAATAATGGAGACTTAGAATTATGGAAATTATTGAGTTGGGGTTAAATCCTTACCTTTTGCTTTTAACAGTCAGGAAAGTCACCCAGGAGAAAAAGTTATTGGGTAGCTGGCCTAAAATTACATTTCCCTCTCAATTATCTTATTTGCCCCTCAATTATCTTATTTGACCCTTTCCTTTGATACTGGGGAGGGCCAGCTCCAAGAGGGATTATTTAAATTAAACTAACTGAGAAATAACCAAAAATTCTATTATCCAGAGGTGAAATATGAAGACCTGACACCGAACTTTCCTTTAAGAAACTCCTCTTTCCAAGGATGGAAAGTTAGAACTATATCTCTGGCTGGGGCGGCCAGATATTAACAGGGGAATATGACAGGCGAAATGCTCTAAGAGTTCCATCTCTATATTCCCTGGAAATAGGAAATAATTTTTTCTTCTTATTACATTCTTCTTGCTCTTTTCCTTACGTTCTTCCTGCTATTTTCAGGTCAGCCCCAAAACACATGTCCACCGGGGTGAAAAATCTGCTGGTTTTTGGCTTAGTGTTTGTGTATGATATCTCCACCTGAATGGACGAATGGATTATTTATAAGTCTCTCCTCTATGCCTTTCTTATTCTGGCTGGTTTGGCTTGCCTGGCCATATTTCATATTACTGTGCCCTACGGACGGCACACGCGCCAGGGGTGGGGTCCTCGGGTCAGTAATCGGCTGGGCTGGTTTTTAATCGAATTTCCAGCCCTTCTTTCTTTTGTCGTTATCTTCTGGTTGAGCCCCTACCGGTCAGGTCTGCCGGCCTTCCTCTTTTTTATTCTCTGGGTAGGCCATTATGTGCAACGAAGTCTTATTTATCCTCTCCTCATCCGGACCAAAGCGCGGAAAGTACCTCTTAGCATTATTATTCTGAGTGTAATTTTTGGCAACTGGAACGGCTATCTCAACAGCCGCTGGCTCTTTGCCTTTTCCGGGGGCTATCCCCGCTCCTGGGTGACCGATCTGCGGTTCATTTTGGGATGCGGACTTTTTATCGGCGGCTTTATTCTTAATGTTTATTCGGACCATCTTTTGCGGCGGTTGCGGAAGCCGGGTGAAAATGGCTATAAGATCCCGCGAGGCGGTCTGTTTGAATACGTCTCTTGCGCCAATTATTTCGGTGAGATAATTGAATGGTTCGGTTGGGCTTTGGCCACCTGGTCACTGCCGGGCTTGGCTTTTGCTATCTGGACAGTGGCCAATCTCGCCCCCCGGGCCAGGAGCCACCACCGCTGGTACCGGGAGCATTTCCCCGATTATCCCCCCCACCGCAAAGCCCTCATCCCTTTTATCTGGTAAAAGGGGTAGGTCTCTCATCTTCCCTGTTCTTTTTGAGGGGAAGTCAGATACTGTGTTCAACATTTTGGTGTCAGACACCGCTGATATGGACACCGCCGGTAGTGTAAAATTTTTTGTGTAAATTTGGAGAGGGTGTAGAAAAAAAGGCTCTTTCTCCTAAAATAATTGGTGAAATAAAAACCAAAAAGAAAGGAGAAAGAGCCATTTTCATTCTGGCGCAATCTAATGATAAACGAGTCCTGCCGCTGATGATCGAACTGGCTCAAAACAGCCAGAACCCCAAAATCCAACAGCAGGCCATTTTCTGGTTGGGCCAACGCCGGGAGCCGGAGACCAAAGAGGCCCTTTTTAAACTAT
>Ga0190361_1000209_pt1 | contig 24517 bp, 25 predicted proteins | sample 48721845_MG_FD_161273 | JGI IMG/M metagenome (GOLD analysis project Ga0190361, IMG submission 161273) | Hydrothermal vent microbial mat bacterial communities from Southern Trench, Guaymas Basin, Mexico - 4872-18-4-5_MG | ecosystem: Environmental > Aquatic > Marine > Hydrothermal vents >... | reverse complement strand
TGCTCTAACACCCTTAATTTTATTAGCTACAATACAAACTCCTACTCCACTATCACAAATTATTATTCCTAAGCCCTTACCTTTAGCTACTGCTAAAGCAACTTTTTTGGCAAAATCCGGATAGTCATCATTCGGATCCAAGGAATAATTTCCCAAATCTTCAACATTATACCCACATTTATCCAGATATTTTTTAATTATTTCTTTTAATTTAAATCCGGCGTGGTCAGAACCAATAAAAACTTTAAACTGTTTTCTCATCTTAGTTTAAGTAAGATTAAATTCTACTACTAAATACCCTACTCCAAATGGGCCTTGATAGGCTAAAATCTTTGGTTGCCAGTTTAATTCAGAGCCTTCTAAGATTCCTAAAACAAAACAAAATGACCGGAGTCCACATTCTCCAGCTTCCGGATATAAATCGTTTAACTCAAAAATTGTTTCAAGGTCTTTTTTCCTTAAGGCTTCAATAAAAGCCTTATCAAACTTTGGCCCATCTGGGTGAAAACCATAAGGTCCTTCAGACTTCAGACAATGAGACATATCTCCGCTAGCTACCAAAGCCACCTTTAGCTTGTAATCCTTAATCTTTAAATTCTTTCCCCACTCAAAATGCTGCCGGCAAGAATCCAAAGTAGTTAAAACAGGATAGATAAATCGGTAAGATGGTTCAATTTTCAGATTACTTGGAGATTGATAATTCTGATATTTAAAACTCTGATTTTCTGAAATTAAAAAATATAACGGCACTTTTATTCCCCAATCCGGATGTGGAGAAGAAATAATTACCAAGTCCGGATCTACTTTTCTAAACTTTTCTCCCAGCTTTTTCAGACTTTCAATGACTAACTTTACTTTCTTTCTATCTTCAGCCGAACCAATTTCAGGTAAAATTATTGGAGGATGAGGAGCAAAGCAAGCAAAACTAATCACTATTAATATTTTAAATCAGGCATTAAAAAATTTCAAAGATTTTTAACCTCTCTTCTCATTACTTTGATCTAACTTCCAGCTAGCCCAGTCACACTCAGGATACCTGGAGCAACCATAGAACTTTTTGCCTGTTTTAGCTCTTCTTTCTACAATGTCTCCAATCTTACATTTAGGGCACTTACCATAAGTTTTTTCCTTTAGCGGCTTAACATTTTTACATTTAGGAAATCCTGAACAGGCTAAAAACTCTCCAAATCTGGAAGTTTTAATCACCATTGGCCGACCGCACTTCTCACAGATAAGGTTGGTTTTCTGTTCTACCTTAATTTTTTTAACCTGTTTATATTTCTCTTTCAAATTTTTAGCAAACGGATAATAAAAATCTCCAACTACCTTACGCCAATCAAGTTTTCCCTGAGCAATCAAGTCTAATTTCTCTTCTAATTTAGCAGTAAAAGAAATATCTACAATTTCTGGAAAATGTTGAGTGAGTATCTTATTAACCAATAAGCCCATTTCAGTAGGATAGAATTTACCCTGTTGCTTATAAACATAATTTCTTTCCTGAATAATTGAAATTATTGGGACATAAGTTGATGGTCGACCAATTCCAAATTTTTCCAAATCTTTAATCAAACTAGCATCAGTATATCTAGGTGGAGGCTGAGTTAAATGCTTATTAATCTTAGTCCTCTTTAGTTTTAATTTTTCTCCCTCAGTTAATTCTGGAAGCTGATTTTGTTGAAATTCCTTAGGCCAGATTTTTAAAAACCCATCAAATTTTAAAACACTTCCTGAAGCTTTTAATAAATACTTATCATCCAGGCTGGATATTTCTAAACTGGTTGCTTGAAAAATAGCTGGCGGAAGTTGAGAAGCAACAAATCTCCTCCAGATTAAGTCATAAAGTTTTTTCTGGTCTGCATCTAAACTTGGTTGAGTATTAAAAACATTAGTTGGCCGAATAGCCTCATGAGCTTCTTGAGCTAGTTTAGTTTTGGTTTTAAAAATTCTAGGTTGTTCAAAGTACCTTTCACCCAGATTACTTTTAATCCACTTTTCAGCCATAATTAAAGATTCCTTGGAAAGATTTACTGAGTCAGTTCGCATATAAGTGATTAATCCGTTTTCATAGAGACTTTGAGCAAGATACATAGTCTTTTTCATTGAAAATCCAAGTTGTTTGGCTGCCTGCTGTCCTAAAGTGCTGGTAGTAAATGGTGGCAAAGGATACTTCTTTACCAGCTTTGTAATCAAATTTTTAAGGTAAAATTTTCTAGTTTTTAATTCGCTAACAATTTTTTCGACTTTCTTTAAGTCAGTAAAGCCAGGTTTAGGTAATGTCCGATTATTTATTTTAGATAACTCAGCCTCAATAATTCTTTTTGGAGAAGCCAAAGTAAGTAAAATACCACTTATAGTAAAATAAGTAGTAGGTTTAAAATTTCTAATTTCCTGATCTCTTTCTACAATTAATCGTAAAGCTACTGATTGTACTCTTCCGGCAGATAACTTCCTGGCAACTTTTTCCCACAAAAACGGAGATAGTTTATAACCAACCAGTCGGTCTAATATTCTCCGACTCTGCTGAGCATTTACTAAATTCAGATTAATCTTAACCAGATTTTTAAGAGCAGTAAGTATGGCTGACTTGGTAATTTCGTTAAATACAATTCTGGGAGCATTCTTTAATCCTAAGATTTGGGCTAGATGATAGGCTATTGCTTCCCCTTCTCTGTCTTGGTCAGTAGCCAGGATAACTTTTTCTGCCTGCTTGCTTTCTTTCTTCAAAAAATTCACCCTTTTTCGAGCTTTAACTGGAATAACGTAAGTTGGCTCAAAGTTATGCTCAATATCAATCCCTAACTTACTTTTAGGAAGATCTCTAACATGACCATAGCTACAAACCACTTTGTAGCTTTTTCCTAGAAGTTTCTGAATAGTATTAGCTTTAGTTGGGGATTCAACAATGATTAAAACCATGATAGTAAATATAAAAATCAATTTATTTCATTTTGATTTTGTATTTATTTGGTATCCAGCTAAGGTTTCCTCAACCAATCCTTCAACTAGCAAGGTAGTTAAACTTTTATTTACCGCTTGAAAGTCAAGTTTAGTAACTTCTACTAACTTGTCAACTGTTAAAGGAACTTTACTTTGCTGGATAGCTTCTAGAATAATCTTTTCCTTTTGATTTAATTTTAGTTGAAATGGTTTAATGTTTAAATCTTCTAAAATCTGCTCTGCCGTACAAACTAACCTAGCTCCTTCTCTAATTAACCAGTGCGAGCCCTGATAATTAAGATGATTTGCTGGTCCTGGAACCACAAATACCTCCCGATTCTGTTCCAAAGCAAATTTAGCTGTAATTAATGCACCAGATTTTCTAGGAGCTTCAATTACTACAACTGCTTGAGATAAACCACTAATTATTCGATTGCGAGCTGGAAAGTGATGCGGTAATGCAGGAGTACCTGGGGGGTATTCCGAAATTAAAGCTCCTCTTTGATTTAAAATCCTTTGAGCTAAAGTTCTGTTAGTAACAGGATATATTTTATCCAAACCACTACCCAATACCGCTATGGCTTGTCCACCCCCATCCAAGCACCCTTGATGAGCTGCGCTGTCAATTCCCAAAGCTAAACCACTAACAATTACCAAACCCTGCTTAGCCAGATCTTTAGCAATTTTTTTAGCTAAATGAATCCCTAGTTCAGTGGGTTTTCTGGTCCCCACTATGGCAATTTTTATTAAATTCGATGCTGGAAAAACTCCTTTTAGGTAAAGCGGAGATGGAGGATAGGGTATCTCTCTAAGAAAAACTGGATAATCTCTATCAGTTAAATTGATTTTTTTAATTTCAGGCATTTGCTAAATAGCTTTAAATACCGTATTATTATAATGATACTGTGATTAAATTGTAAACACCATTATGGATTTCCATAAAAAGTTAATTAAAAGACTTTCAATTAGTCTTGGTATAATTGTGATTTTAGGCAGCTTATTATGGGGGCTAGCTAAAGATATTCAAAACCAAGCCAGAAAAGTAGTGACCCAAAGAATGGAAATTTTAAGACAAAGTCAGTCTTTATCTTCCCTAGCTTCTTTTAAGAAACAATTTGAAAAAGCTCAGACATTATTCAGTATTTTAGAAAATGCTTTACCAGAAAAAGATAGATTATTACAGCTTTCCCGAGAACTAGAAGAACTAGCCAGACAAAATGAGGTAGGTTTTAGTTTTTCTTTTGGTAGTGAAAAGGCTGGTACTAGAACTGTCCCTGGAGAAATAGAGTTTGTTATGAGCCTTTCCGGAGTTTTTAGAAAAATTCTAGATTTTCTTGTAAGTCTGGAAAATTCTAACTTTCCAATTAGCTTAGATAGTTTAAGTTTCAGTCGAGATATCGGCTCAGGTCGAATAACTATGACTATCAAGGGAAGAATTTTTTTTAGACAATAAATTTATGAAAAAAGTTAGTTCTAAACGCTACTGGACTGCTATGTTTACCTCAGCTGGAATTGTGCTATTTGTAATACTGATGACTTTAGTTACAATATCGATAAGATTTTTAATTCGGAATTTAGATTTGAGTTTAAAAAAAATTACCTCTGGAGCTACCGGATTAATTGAATTTGACCTGGAACGATTTAAAAAGCTAAATCTGATACCAGGCAAGAGTCTTGATTAAACTTAAAAAAAATAATAAAATAATTAGTGAGAGCGCACGTAGTTCAGGGGTAGAACGCTGCTCTGATAAAGCAGAGGTCCCTAGTTCGAATCTAGGCGTGCGCACAACAACTGGGCCGATAGCTCAGCGGTAGAGCGTCGCACTTGCACTGCGAAGGTCTGGGGTTCAAGTCCCCATCGGTCCACAAGCTTTCTAAGTACCTGCTATTCTCTTGCCAGATTAGTTCTGTAATTTATCTAAAGAAGTTTTATAAATATCTTCTGTTGTAGGAATAATTAATTTGACCTTTAATGTTTAAGACTTATAATCAATGTAAAGGCTTAAAACTTTTTCCGTCATAATGGATATTTTATTAATCTTTCAATTAATAGTTCTTTATTTTGCTATAGTAATTCATGAATTTTCTCATGGATTGATGGCATATAAATTGGGCGACCCTACGGCCAAAAATGCTGGCAGGTTAACTTTAAATCCAATTGCCCACATAGATCCATTTGGAACAGTTATCTTACCTTTAATTTTAATTATATTTAAAAGTCCATTTGTTATTGGTTATGCCAAGCCAGTTCCGTTTAACCCAGTATATTTTAGAGATAAAAAGAAAGGAATTATGTTAACTGCATTAGCCGGACCTCTGTCAAATATTGGACTAGCTTTAATATTCAGTTTTCTGGTTAGATTATTAACAATTTTTAATATTGTTTCTTCTCAATTAGTTTTCCTTTGCTCTATAGTAATATTTTTAAATCTGCTTTTAGCATTTTTTAACCTGGCTCCATTTTATCCTCTTGATGGACACCATATCTTTTTATCAATGTTACCGGTTAGATTTTACAAGCTCAAAGAAATACTTTTAAGACATAGTTTAATTTTTATAGCTATCTGGATATTCTTTATTTTTCCTTACATAGCTTCACTAATTAGAAAATTAACCATAGTTTTAGCTGGAATCTAAGCATGGATATCAACATTCTTTTAAAAGATTATCTAGATTATCTTGAAATTGAAAAAAATCGCTCCATTAGAACTAGAAGAAATTACCGACATTATCTAGAGACCTTCTTTAAATTTTCTAAAATTAAAACCGAAAAGGATATAACCAAAGATAAAGTAAGAGAATTTAGATTGTGGTTGGCCAGAAAGAAAACTGCATCTGGAAAACCTCTCCAAAAAAATACCCAATCCTATTACATAATTGCATTAAGAAATTTCTTAAAATATTTAATTAAAAGAGATTTTAAAGTTTTATCTCCAGATAAAATAGAACTTCCAAGAATTCCCCCAAGACAAATAGAAGTTTTAGATTACCAGGAACTTTTAAGATTGCTGGACGCTCCTCAGGGTAACGACCTAAAGTCCTTAAGAGATAAGGCTATTTTGGAAGTTTTGTTTTCAACCGGATTAAGGTTATCTGAATTATGTAGTTTAGAAAGATATATTGATATAGATAAAGGAGAAATTACAATCAGGGGAAAAGGAGGACAATTAAGATTAGTTTTTTTATCTGAATCAGCTAAACAAGCCTTAAAAAAGTATCTAAACAAAAGAAAGGATGTGAGCCCAAAGCTTTTCCCAGTATCCCCAAGAACAGTGGAAAGAATTGTAGATTTTTATGCCAGAAAAGCGGGAATTCTAAAAAGAGTATCTCCTCACAAGTTAAGACATTCTTTTGCTACCGATTTACTAATTAATGGAGCTGATCTTCGATCAGTTCAAGCTCTTTTAGGGCATAAAAACATTTCTACTACCCAGGTATATACACATTTAACCAATCGACAGCTCAAACAGGTATATCAGTCATTTCATGCAACAAGAAGGAGAAAATTAAAAATATCAAAGTAACTTAAATTTTTATAAGATGACTCCTACACTGACAATCCGAGCAACCAAAACCTCTAATTGGCTTGCCATATTTTAAAGCTAACCGGGCAGCTTTGCATTCTTCCTCCTTTTTTGCAAGCTTATAAAATACCTTTTTAATTTTCACATTTTTATTGGAAAGTAAATAATCAATGTGCCAGAATTTAGTTTTATTATTTTTTCTAAAGTGTCTTTTTATCCTTGCCCTCAAGTTATTTTGAGCTGAACCAACATAAAGATAATTTCCTTTATCAAACCTTATTTTCCTCAATTTACCAATTTGAATAGAAGTATCTTTCTTTACTTTAATAAGCAAAAGATAAATTCCTTTTAGTTTATCTTCTTTTAACCTTTCAAATTCTTTAAACCCTTTAATTATCTGGTTTAATTTCATTTAAACAATTAAGTCCTTTTCCTCAACTTTAAAAACAGAAAGAACTCTTAATGCTGCTGGTAATATCTGGTGATGAATATAATAGTCTACATCAACATCAGAAACTTTTGCCCACTCATAAGGAATTGCCTTGTCAGAAATTTTTCCTTCCTTTTTTGAAATTACAAACATAATAATTGTTCCAGGTTCTACTTCTTCTCCTTTTTCTTTCATTTTTTTAGCACAGGCTAAATGAGGTGATAAAGATTTATACTTTTCAATTGGCTTGGTTAACTGTTCATAAATTACCAAATCTCTTAATGAAATCTTTCTTGACTTCAATTTTGAAATAGTTTTCTGGGTATATTTAATAGCTCCTTTAATGTCCTCTTTTTTAAGTACAAATTCTAAAACTTTTCTTTGAAGTTCTTTTGCCAGATTGCACCAATCCTTTCTTACAGTTTCAAGTCCCCTTATTAAGAGCTTTCCTTTTTCATCTAAAAGAGCATATCTTTTCTTTGCTGTGCCTTTAATTAAACCTCTGGGGATAAAAATTCCTCTTTTATAAAAGCCCTGCAAATCCAACTCAATTATTCCTGGTAGGGCTTTATTGATTTTTTCTAGGAACTTTTCAATATCTTTTTTAAGAGTTTTCTCCTTTTTTTCTTTTGGCTTTAAAAATGCCGAATCAGTATCTCCATAAACCACCACAAAATTTTCACTTGCTTTTTCCATTACTCTTCTAATCAAACTTCTTCCCCATGAAGCTGCAGACTGAGCACACTCCTTACAGTACCATTTTGAAGCAGGGAAACCAAAATAACCATAGGTAGCATTGGTAATAATTTTTACAACCTGCTGACGAGTATTTAAAAGATGATATTTTTTTGAATCTTCTTTTAACTTTTTCATTCTCTTTTTAATCTCCCACCTTTCTTTCAAAAGCTCTCTAATTACTGAAGAAACAAATCCTTTTTTCTTTTTACAAAACCAAAAATTTGATTCAGGAACCTTAAACCCGTTGTCCCTACAACAAGAACAATTTAAAGTTTCCGGAGAAATATTGAATGTAGCAATGATTGAAGGATAAAGAGAACGAAAATCTACCACCGCAATGTTTTTATGAATTCCCCCAATTGGTTCTTTAACATAACCACCAGCAAAGGTAAATTGCTTTCTTCTTAAAATCTCATCAAATTTTGGTTGATTGGGGATTACCTCTCCTAAATAATGGGCTTTTTTAGTTAAAAAGCTTTCTACCAGTTGTGAATAGCTCATTCTTGAAACATCAAACAGAAGCTGACCTGAAATTTTTGAAAGTTCAAAGATTTGAGAAGAAAGTAAATTGAAAAGTCGAAAAGTAAGTTCAGAATCCTTTAGGCAATATAAGGCTAACTTCTGTAAATCTTTTTTCTTTCGCCAGGCCTCCAGCAACTCCTGAAAATCCATTTCGATTTTTTTATCTTCTAAAAGTTCACCTGAGACCGCATTTAAAGTTAAAACTTCAGTTTCAAGACTCGGAGAAAGAATGTTATTTACAAAAGGGAAAATATCAACATGAACCCTTCCTGAAATATGAGCTGCTGATGCTCTTCCTCTCCTTAAAAACTTGAATTCATCATTAGCTCTTCCGATTTTTAATTTCAACTTGTACTCTTTTGCTCTCTCTCTTATCATTGGGAAATCAAAAGCATCACCATTATAAGTTAGAATAATATCTGGATCTTTTTCTTTAATGGTAGCTTCAAAATCTTCCAAAAGTTCTTTTTCGTTTTTTACCAGTTTTACAAAATCAGGATATCTACCTTTTTTTCTATAAGTAACTACTTTTTTAAAATTATCTCCAAAATAAGAAATCATAATAATTTTCTCTTTTCCATTTTCAATATTAATTTCAATATCAAAGGCAATTGTCTTTAGTTGGGGCTCTTTTTCAATATTAGAAGAAGTAATTTTTCCATTCTTTTCTTCAACCCAACTAGGTTCATAAATCCTATTTTCAAGCAAAAAAGAATCAGAAAAAGAAAGAGAATATTGATACTCTTCTAAGACTGTTCCTTTTCCTCCTCTTTTTTTCTCCAGCTTCTTTACAATGTCTCTTATATTTGAAGTATCAGGAGGAGTAAAACAGGTAATTTTAATAAGGGCTTTTTCTTTTCCATTTAATTTTTTCTTTACAATTTCTATTTTTTCTACCTTTTTCTTTTTCAAAGCAAGTAACTTTTCAATATCCCTTATTGCTTGTTTTTCCTTTCCTTTCTCTGGCAAAACAAAAAAATAAGGAGAAAAATCAATAAGAGACTTTACCACTTTCCCTTTTTCATCCTTTCCAAACAAGCGTGCTTTTGTCTTTCCAGAAGAATCAATAATATAATTCAAATCTAAAAGAAAGAATCTCATATTTTCATTTTAACAATAAAAAAACAAAATGAAAGTTACTATCTTTTAAAAACTAAAGAAGTTAAAAAGAAAAATGTCGAAATGATAATTATCAAAGGACCAGCCGGAAAATGAGTAATCTTAAAAAGTAAAATCCCAAAAAGAGCTGAAAAAGCACCAAAAAAGATGCTTAAAGAATTGTATTGAAATAAGTTTCTGCTTAAGTTCCTAGAAGTAGAGGCAGGAATAGCTACTAAAGCAGCAGTTAAAAGTCCTCCTACTACTTTTACTCCTAAAGCAACCATTATCCCAATAATTCCCAGGTAGAGAAAATTATATCTTTTAACATTAATTTTTTCTGCCTTAGCTAAGTCTTCTGAAATGTTGATTAAAACTATTTTAGAATAAATCCTTTTTACCAAGGCAACAATTAAGATAGATAAAATAATAATCATCAGTGTTTCTGTTAAAGAAATCTTTGTAATATCTCCTACCAATGCAGTTTTTGCTTTTTCAATCGGCAAGAGTAAAAAAGAAATTGCCACTCCAAAAGCAAAAACAATGGCAGTTAAAGCTTCAACTGGTAGCTTTGTTTTTATCTCAAACAGCCATATTAAAATTATTCCTAAAATAATAAAAGGAAATGCACCCAAGGAAACATCAAAGTTATAAATTAAAGCTAAAGCAATTCCTGGTAAAGCTAAATGTCCTAAAGGCCCAGCAACCAAGGCCATTCTTTTGGAAAGCATCAAAGTACCCAAAAGTCCAGCTACTCCCCCAATAAAAATTCCTGAAACTAAGCTTAAAATAAGTTGAAAGTTCATAATTTTAATGGGTATGTTTGTAAAATTTTATTTCGTGGCGATAAAGCTTTTGTAAGTTTTCAGGAGTAAGAATTATCTCTGGCTTGCCCTGGCAAATTGCTGTTTTATTCAGACAAATTATATAATCGGAAAATTTATAAACTATGTTTAGATCATGGGTAACCAGTAAAACAGTTAGATTTCTTTTTTCTTTCAATCTTTTTATTAAAGAATAGATAGTTTCTTTTCCTGGAATATCAATTTCTGCAGTAGGTTCATCAAAAAGTAAAACATTAGGATTTCTTGCCAAAGCCCAGCCAATCAAAGCCCTTTGAAATTGTCCTGAGGAAAGATTTCCTATTCCTTTTTCAAAAACCTCTTCAAGGTCTATCTCTTTTAGAATACTCTTTATTTCAGTTTCTGAAATTCCTTTCAATTCAAAAAAATCCTTTACGCTCATTGGGATATTTTTTATGAATGGTAACCTCTGAGGTACATACCCAATTTTTACTCCTTTTTTCCAAATAATTTCTCCCTGATAAGGAAAAATTCCAAGTAAAGTTTTTAAAAGAACCGTTTTTCCTGCTCCATTAGGTCCCAAAATTGTTAAAACTTCTCCTTCTTTTACTCTAAAAGAAAGATTTTCTATAACCTTCAGTTTATCTAATTCTACCCAAAGATTTTTCACTTCCAAAATTAAATCCTTTTCCATAATTATTTGAAAAACTTAGAAACTAGATAAAAAAATAAAGAAAGAAAAATACTAATCAAAAGACAGGTTGTTAGAGGAAAATAAAAAGTAAAATTCTCTTTTTTAATGTAAATATCGCCAGGTAATTTTCCTAAGTAAGGAATTTTAGGTGAGAAAGAAAAAATTAAACCTAAAATAACCAGCAAAATACCGGTTAAAATTAAAATTTTTCCAAAAAATGTCATCATTTTAATTTTAATAATAAATCCTTTTAAAGCCAAATTTCTGAGCTAAAGAAATCACATTTTCAAATTCCTCTTTTTTGATTCTCCTTGAAAGTTCTTGGAATTTATAAGCTTTAAAGGCTGGCCAGTACTGGTCCATAATGTTTAAGAAAGTATTTTTTGAAATCTCTTTGGCTAAAAATTGAAAAATCTTTTCAGAGCCAGCTAAATCATTGGGTAAAATTAAATGGCGTACTAAAACTCCTCTAAAGGCAATCCCTCTTTCGTCTATTTTTAAATCGCCAACCTGCCGATACATTTCTTTGATGGCTTTTTTCATAATCTCAAAATAATTTTTGGCTTGAGAATATTTTAAAGCAATTCCATCATCCGAATATTTAGCATCAGGAAGATAAATATCAAAAATTCCTTCAAGTAACTTTAAAACTTCAACCGAATCATAACTATTAGTGTTATAAACCAAAGGAATTTTTAATCCTTTCTTAACTGCCAAATAAACTGCTTTCACAATCTGGGGCACTTGCGGCGTTGGAGTAACAAAATTGATATTATGGCAACCCATTCTTTGAAGTTCAAGCATCATTTCAGCCAATCTTTCAAAAGAAACCTCTTTTCCAATTCTTAGTTGAGAAATTTCATAATTTTGGCAATAAACACAAGCTAAATTGCAACTGGTTAAAAAAATTGTTCCTGAGCCATATTTTCCTACTAAAACCCCTTCCTCTCCAAAATGAGGATGATAAGCCGAAACTTTAGGTAAAAATTTTAATCTACAGAAACCTTCTTCTCCTTTAAGCCGATTAACTTTACATTTTCTTGAACAAATCTCACACTTTTCCAAAATTTTAAAAAGTTTTTCTATTCTTTTCTGCCATTCTTTTTCTGAAAGAAAAAGGTAACTGGGAAGCATTTTAAAGGTATTTTTTAATCCAGCTTACAGTTTCTTTTATTAATTTTTGCTGTTCAAAATAATTTTCAAATTTATGGTCAGTGTTCAGCTTAACCAGTTTTATGTTTTTATATTTTTTTGCTAATTTTTCTGAAAACTCTAAAGGAACCACTTCATCTTCTTTTCCATGGAGAACTAAAATTGGTAAATGCATCTTTAAAAGAATAGAAGAATAATCTTTATTTTCATTTTCCTTCAAATATTCTAAGCCAATTTTTTTATCCTTAACTATTAAATATCCTTTTTTCTTCCATTCTTTTAACTGTTCTTTTGAATTCCAGATTGGAATAAGTTTTTTCTGACAGAAAGCAGGAGCCCAAAAAACCATTGTCTTTAAAGAAATGTCTGAATAATTTTTGTAATACAATGTTGCTGCTACACATCCCAGACTCTCGCCTACAAAAGCTATTCTTCTACTATCTAGATTTACTTGCTTAAAAATACCTTTCATTACCACATTTAAATCTTCAATCTGCCTTTTGAGTGTAGTATTTTCCAATTCTCCCTGTGAATCCCCACATCCAGAAAAATCAAACCGAAAAACGGCAATTCCTTGTCTTTCTAAAGACCTGGCCAATCTTACCAGGCTTCTTTTTGATTTGGTCTGCCCAAATCCATGAACTAAAACTGCTAAAGGAGGTTTTTCTTTTGCGGGTAAATGAAGTATCCCAACTAACTGCTCACCTCTTTTGTTTTCAAAAGTTAAAGGAATTTCTTTTCTTATCTTTTTCCTTCTTTTTTCAACTTCTTGAATTACTCTTCTTACCAATCTTTTTGGATTTCTATCTTTAATTAAAACAGCACCAGATTTTTCAGAAACCTGATTTTCGATTTCTGGAAGAATTTTCTCTATTAATCCCCAAAAACCCTCTAATACTCCTATTACCTTTCCCTCATGAGCTGCTATAGAAAATTCATTTAAAGTTTCCATTCCTCCACCAATGCATATTATTCCATCACACTCAATTATTGATAAAACATTTCGGCCAATCTTATCTAAATTAGTAAAAATCAACTCCATATTTTGAGAAGGATAAGGATAAGAGAAAGGTGGCTCAACATGCTCTTTTAAGCTCTTGGCCGGAGAAAATCCAAGAACCAAGCCTCCTTTGTCTAAGGCTACTTTAGCTGCAACATCGGGAACACCCATACAGGCACCTGTGACTAATACACAACCCTGTCTGGCGATCTCTTCTCCCACAACTTTTGCAGTTTTTACTAGCTTCTCAGATAAAGTTTTACTTCTACCTGCTTTTTCCATTACTCCAATTTTATATTTTATTCTCTTCATTAATCCTGCCTTGTTTTACATTTTCTATTATATACTAATAATTTTTCCAACTCCATTTTCTATGAAATCGTTTTGATATTCTTTTTTAAATAATTCTCTAATTTCATCTCCAGAGCAATGAGAGGGAGCAACTTTTTTTACTTTTAATTTTTTTAATTCAGAAACTACTTTTTTTGGTGGATGATGAAAACCACCTAAAACTAGATAAACTTCTTTTTGAGGAAACATTTCTTTTGCTTTTTTAACAATATTAACAATTCCTGGATGAGCACAGCCGGTAATTATAATTAAACCTTTCTTTGAAAGAATCACTAAAGATTGCTCATCTGGCGGACCATAAAGTTCGCCGGTTGAAAAAATAAAATCTGAAATTTTTTGAGACCTTGAGACATTAATAAAATTTGCTCCATAACTTTTTATCATTTCCCTTACTGAATCTGGAAAAGAAGCCGGGATAAAAACTTTTACCTTTGGATTTTCCTTTAAAAATCCTTCAAGTCCTCCTATATGGTCACCATGAATATGAGAAATTACCACTTTGTCAATTGATTCAGGATCAACCCCTAATTTTTTCATATTAAAAAGCAAAATACCTGAGTTGCCTCCGGTATCAAATAAAATTTTTTCATTTGAAGTTTCAATTACCAGTCCAAATCCCCAGGCAGTTTTTAATTCTGGGTTAACCTGATAATTATCATAGACAGAAATTAAACTAACCTCTGATTTTTCTTTTTCTTCTTCTTTTAAAACTTTTTCTTTTTTAACTTTAAGCTCCTTTTCAATAGAAATTTCTGTTTTAGAAACCTTCTCTTTTTGAATTAAAAAAATCCCTCCTCCTATCAAAACTAAAATTATAATTAAAACAAATATTTTATATTTCATTTTTTGCTGTTTTAAATTTTTGAGTACTGAAATAGCTAAAATGACCTGGCAAGATTGCAATAAGTTCAAACATAAAAAGTATTGTTGGTTTTTCTATTTGAAATATCTCTGAACCCAAATTGCAAATCATAGCAATTAGTATGATAAGAAAAATATATTTTATTTTTTGTAATTTTCATTTTTGCTCTCTTTAAATTTCAATTATTCTTCCTACTCCTCCTTCAATGTATTTTTGGGGATAAAGCTCTTTAAGTTTTGATTTATATTGAGTGCAGTGAGTAGGACAAATTAGATTTATATCTTTAAATAACTCAAATTCAGAAAATCCATGCATTCCGCCAACAATGGCATAAATCTCACCAAATCGGCGACCAGCATCTAAAATAGTTCCCATATAAGGATGAGAACAACCGACAATTAAAACAATTCCCTTTTCTGTAATCACTCCCATTGATTGTTCTATTCCTTCCAGTTCTCCGGTGGAAAAGATATTTTTATAAATTTCTGTGGGCTCTTTTAAAATTATTTCGTTTTCAAGACCCATTGAAGAAGGGACATAAATTTTTTTAATATTTGGATTTACTTTTAAAAGTTCAGAAAGCCCACCGATATGGTCAAAATGTAAATGAGAAATAAAAACCTCTTCAATTGATAAAGGATCAATCGCTAACTTTTCCATATTAGAAAGTAAAATTTTTCCATTTCCACCAGTATCAAATAAAATTTTGGGTATATCTTTAACTTCTATCAGAGCAGAAAAACCCCAATTTGCCTGAAGGCCTTTTTTAAAAGTAGTATTGTCGTAAATAATAGTAATTTTCATTTTTGGGTTGTTTATAGAAAAAGATAGAAAAGGAGTGTTAAATTATTTGTTACTCCAATGTTCTTAAGAACTTGAGAACTACCTCTCCTCTTTCTGCAAGTCGATGACAGACGCTTGCTCCCAAGGATTTTTTCATTACCGAACCAGCAATGGTTAATCGCTGAATGTGCCCAGCAATTGTTTTAAAATTAACATTGAGTTTTTCAAAAATTTCAACTACTGAAAGCCCAGGATATTTTTTCAGAAGTCTTAATATCTCAATCCTTCGGTGATTTGAAAAACCTTTCACTATTCTCTCCAGTTGACGATAATTATATTTCCTATTAAGTGGCAATTTCATATTTAATTTACATCTATCAATTTATCTGCTTTTAAAATTATATCATTTTTTACCTATTTTGTATATTTTCGGAAGGTGAAATTATTCTAATGTTCTCAAGAACTTAAGAGTTGTCCTTTTTCTTCTGCTAGTATTCTAATGTTCTTGAGAACTTGAGAATTACTTTCCCTGCCTTCCTCTACTATTTTTATACTTTCTAGCTTATCTCTCCCGGTCAAGGAAGACATAAAAGAAAGTATAAAAAGTTAAAATCAAGACAGGTATAAATCGACCTTAAAAGTCCAGTTTAATTAAGTAAGTTTATACTAAGTGTGGGCAGAGAGGGACTCGAACCCTCACCCCTTTCGGGATACGGTCCTAAGCCGTACGCGTATTCCAGTTCCGCCATCTGCCCGGAACTACAAACTAGAAACCCTGAAATATTCAGAGCTTCAAATTCAACTAAAAACACCAATTAAACTTAAGCTCCAAGTAATTGTCTAACAATAAATTCTATTCCTCGAGCAACTAGAGCTATGCCAATTGCTACTACAGCATAAATAAACTGTCTTTGAGCTTTAATAATCTTATCCTCCTTCCCGCCACTGGTTAAATATCCAACAGCAGCCACAAAAATAAATATTACTGCTACTATCATCAGTATAGTAAAGAACCAATCAACAACTCGGTTTAATATAGCAATTACATCCTCAATGCTTCTAACCGGTGCAGGAGCATGCTCGATAGCTAATAAGGGAAGTGACACTACTGAAAATAACACTACTAGAGGTAAAATTTGTTTGATAATCTTCATTTTTTATTCAAACTCTCGACCTTTATCTTATTTAACCATTAATTACCCTCTTGTCAAGTTTAATGTTTTTAAACTGAAATTAATGGTGGAGTTGGAGGTGAAGCTGGAGCTCCTAATAGTTGTTGAACTATTTCTATTATTCCTCTTGAAACCAAAATTATTCCATAACCAATTACTGTCCAAAGTAGAGTTCTTTTGGCTCGATTTATGTTTTCCGGATTTCCCCCAGAAGTCATATACTGAAAAGCTGCCACTAAAATCATTATGGTAGCCAGCGGGGTAGCTACCCACATTAATCCGTCAATAACTCTTTCAATCACTTCAGCAATACTTTCAGCCCTTAGCGGATTAGGTAATTCTACTGCTAAAACTTTGTGAACAATTGATAAAATCATAATCTTTTAAGTTCAACCCTGGCTAGTTTTTGACTTGAAAGACATTCAATTTTTTTCCAGGGTTTGTACCACTCCTGCCCGGCAATTATCTGAAGGAGTGTACTTAAAATTAACCAGGAACAAAGCACAATAACTAATCCAGTTATTGCACCAGTAACAATCCTTCTACCTTCACTTACTTTTCTTTCACTACCACCAGCGGTTATTAATATTATTCCACCCCAGGCAATAAAACCAACACTAACTGGAATAGCTAACCCAATTAAAAAATCTAAGATGTTTTCTCCCAACTGCATTAAATTACAAAAAGTGCACCCAGTTTCAGGACATTCAGGCATTAACCCAGCCAGGATTATAAACTTATACATACTTAGATTATAAACCAAAATACTAAAACTTTCAATTGTTTTTTGACTAGAACCTGGTTCTGATTAATTCGGTAACCTGCAACTCAACCTCTCCTAAAACATCAGAAACAGTCTTTTTCCCAGTTATTACCTCCTCAATTGCTCTGCTAAAGACTTGACTGATTTTTTTAGCATCAACCTGTGGCCAGGACCGAGCAGTTAAAGTTTGGGGTTCTTCTATAAAATCTCTCAAAGCTGGAGGATTACCGGTCTTTTGAAGATAACTATAAACGTTTTGTTTGTTGGTAGTTAGACTTAAAACAAAATCCCAGCTGATTTCTGGATACTTACTCTGATTAGATACACTGTATCCCCAATAGTCAGCATAATTTATCGGATTGTCAGGATCCAATTGAGGAAGAGGAGCTATTCCTATCCTCAAATAAGGATTTTTTTGCTCCAGCAAGGGAAGTATATAGGAATAGTCAAAAATCATAGCTACTTTTTCTTTACAAAAAGCATCAAGAGAGTAGCCAAATTTCTCGTTCCAGGTATAGTCTCTATTCTGGGCATTAGCAAAATGAGTATAAAAATCTAATGCTTCTATCCCGGGACCAAAAATAGCTCGAGTAACCTTCTTGTCAACCATTGGGCATCCACTCTGAAGCATTAGAGCAAATAACAAATCAGTAGCCTTGTGAATACTCTTATTTGAACCACCAATAGCTGCAGCTGCTTTAACCAGAGAGCCATGTTCAAATTCAGTTAACCTGGGAACAATTTTCTGGAATTCCAGCCAGGTTTCCGGTAAAGTAGCAATTCCGACTGTTTCTAACATATCCTGATTATAAATCAAACTTAAAGCATAGATTGACAGAGGTAAAGCATAAACTCGTTGGCTCAAGGCAAAATCTTGCTCAACTACCTTGGGAAACAACTTTTGTAGGTCTTTGACTCCAAATCTTTCTGGTGGTAGAGGAGAAATTTTATCATAGTGCTTCAAAAGCCAGGTATTTTTAATCATTAATATATCCGGTCCTTTCAAAGAGGCTAATCCGTTTATTAATTCAGTTTCATAATCACTTTCTGGAATTCTTCGATAGTTTATTTTTAGGTTAGGATAACTTTCACAGAATTGATCAATAAAATCCCGATAAACTGAAATATCTTCTATTCCCCAGAATTCTAGCTCTATTTTCCTGACTCTTCTTATAGGTCTTAATCCAGGTATAATTCCCGAAAAAAGTAAAACAAGGAATAGAATTATTATTCCTAAAGCTCCCAAAATAATTATTTGATTTTTTCTTAACTCCATTTTTTAAAGGCAAATAAATTGTTTTATTTTATCACCTTCCTTTAGGTTCATTATCTTTACTCCTTTGGTATTGCGCTTTGATTTTCGAATAGTTTTTAAACTGGTTTTTAAAATTTGCCCCCGATTGGTAATAAACAGTACACTGGCATATTCAGGACTAATTACCCGACAAGAAACCAATTTCCCGGTAGATTCAGTTAATCTGGCAGTAGTTATTCCAGTTCCTCCTCTTTTTTGCAGGCGGTAATCCTTAATTGGAGTTTGTTTGGCAAATCCATTTTCGCTAACCACCATTAGAGCACCTGTTTTCAAATCTTTACTTTTAATTATATCCATTCCACAAACCTGGTCGTTACCTTTTAACTTAATTGCGTTTATTCCTCCTGCGGTCCTTCCCCTTTCCTTAACTTGGTCTTGTTTAAATCTTATCGACAGACCATTAGTGGTAGTTATAATTATCTGGTCACCTTTAGAACAAAATCCAACAAAAGATAAACTATCATTTTTAGCCAATTTAAACGCTCTGATTCCAGTTCTGCGAATGTTTTTAAATTGATCCAGCTTTGTTTTCTTAATAAATCCTCGTTTGGTAACCATTACTAAATAATCTGGAGGTAAAGAAGGATCAAAGCTTTTTACTGCACTGATTTTTTCTTGAGGAGAAAGTTGCAAAAAATTGTAAATCAATTTTCCTTTGGCAGTCCGTTTAGTTTTGGGTATTTCATAAACTCTACTTTGAAGAACTTTTCCTTGATTGGTAAAGAACAAAATTAAGTGATGGGTTTTAGTGGCCAGAAAGAAATTAACCTGGTCCTCTTCTCTTAATTCCAGTCCAGCTATTCCAGTTCCTCCTCTTTTTTGAATCCTGAAACTAAGCGGGGATAATCTTTTAACATAATTGTTTCTGGTTAAGATAACAATTGCATCCTCCTGAGGGATAAGATCTAATTCTTTAAATTCTTTTAATTTCCCGTGAACAATCTCTGACCTTCTTGAATCCCCATATTTTTGTTTAATTTGTTTCAATTCTTCCTTAATTATAGTTAATATTTTTTGAGGATTTTTAAGAATAAGTTTTAATTCTTTGATTTGTTTTCTTTTTTGTTCCAATTCATCCCTAAGTTTTTTTCTTTCTAAATTAGCCAGACTTTGCAATTTCATTTCTAAAATTGCTTCCGCTTGAACCTTGGTAAACTTAAATTTTTGAATCAAGTTTTCCAGAGCAGTATTTCTATCCTTGGATTTTTTGATAGTAGCAATTACTTTATCAATCTTGCCCAGGCAGGAGGTTAAACCTTCAAGGATATGAGCTCGCTTTTCAAGTTTATCTAAATCAAACTTAGTTTTTCTGGTAATCACCTGTTTTCGATGCTCCAGCCAATAAACTAATAAGTCTTTTAGACTACAGGTTTTTGGCTGAATGCCATCTTTTAAAGCAACCATATTAAAGTGGAAATCCTGCTGTAAATTAGTTCGGGCATACAGAAAATTAAGGGTTTTTTTAGGAATGACATCTGGCTTTAAGTCAATTACTATTCTGGTTCCCTGTTTACTGCTTTCGTCTCTAACTTCTTTTATTCCCAGTACTGGATTATCCTGAGCTAGCCTGGCTATTTTAGCTACTAAATCAGCTTTGCTGACCTGATAAGGAAGCTCAAAAATTACTATTTTACCTGGTTGAATATCAGCTTTGCTCCTAACTGTAATAGCTCCTCTTCCAATACTATAAATTTCTTCTATTTTTTCAGCATAGATTTTTGCTCCAGTAGGAAAATCGGGTCCAGGAATAAATTTAATCAAGTTCTTGGTTAAGCAATTTGGATGGTCAATTAAATATATGGTTGCATCAATTACCTCAGATAAATTATGACAGGGAATACTTGTAGCAGTTCCTACAGCAATTCCTAGGCTACCATTTACTAATAATTGAGGATAAGGTGCTGGTAAAACCTTTGGCTCAACTAAAGATTCATCATAATTCGGGATAAAATCCACAGTGTCCTTTTCAATATCCTCCAGTAGTTTTTCTCCAAGTGGAGAAAGCTTAGCTTCAGTGTATCTCATCTGAGCAGGAGGATCATCAATACTTCCAAAGTTTCCTTGCCCCAGAATTAAAGGATACCTCAATGAAAAATCCTGAGCCATTCTAGTAAGAGCGTCATATACCGAAGCATCTCCATGTGGGTGATACTTACCCAAGGTTTCTCCCACTACTGTAGCAGTCTTTTTAAATTTAGCACTAAAAGTTAATCCCATTTTATACATTGAATACAAAATTCTTCTTTGAACCGGTTTCAATCCATCTCTGGCATCTGGAATAGCCCTGGATATAATTACAGACATAGCATAGTCCAGGTAAGAATCCTGCAATTCTTTTGATATACTGACTTTTTTTAGCCTTTTCATATTAGTAGCTAGTTGAAGTAGTAGTGGTTGATAAGTTTTGTAACTGCTGGAATTCTTTTTTTGCTTTTCGAAAACTTTCCTTAACTTCTTGAAAAGCTGATTTCAGCTCTTTAAATTCTTTAGTCTGGCTTGTAGAAAAATCAATATCAATAGTTTTTAGCCAGATAGTTATCACCATTGTCATGGTAACAGCGGTTAAAAAAACTAACCAGATCTTTTTTTGGTAGATAGTCAATTTTTTAGCTTTTGGTTAAACAACCTATTTCCAATTCCTGTCGTTCTAAACCTGAACTGGTTATAGCTATTTTAAGTTGAGGTTTTAATTTAAATTTTCCAAGTTGCTTGGCAAATAAACTAACCTGCTTAATTTGCTTAAATAGAGTAGGAATCACCAACTTAGGTTTAAAATATTTCACTAATTCAACCGCTTGTTCAATTGAAATAAATGGCTTTCCACCAACCGGAATAAATAAGATGTCAATATTACCAAGTTCCTTCTGCCATTCATTTAATTCTTTTGGTTTCAAATACCCTAAAATTCCAATCAAAAAATTATTCCAGGAAATTTGATAAATTGTCTTAATAGTTTGCTGATTTGAACCAGGATTTAAAAACCCGGTTACAAAGATATTTTTTAATTCGTATTCCCCGGGGTAATTTATTATTCCAGCTGACTGAAATTTTTCTAAATCCTTAAACGGATATGAGGTGTAAATAGTTAAATCTCCTTTTAGTTTTTTATTAGTAGGGTCGGTCAGAATTGATGTATCTCCAATTTTTAATCTGAAACAATTTTCTCCGTACCACTGAATAATCATAATTAGATTTTAGCACAAAAACCTAAGAGTGGCAAATAATTCAATTTACAATTTTCAATTTCTAATTTTCAATCAATTATCAACTTCCAACTTCTAACTTCTAATTTCTAACTTTTATTCGTAAATTCGTTGATGACCTTTTTACATTTTGATTTTCACACTTTAAATTTTTAACTTTTGCAGATTGGCATCATATATTGCAAATTGGTTGATAACCTATAAAAGTTATCCACAATCAAACCCTTGACAAATTATCTTAATTGAATAACATTAATAGTGGAGCTGGAAGGAAATCTATTCTTCGGAATAGAGGACCAACCAGCTCCACTGGGGGACGAATCGAAAGATTTGTCCCCCATTTTTTATAAAAGTAAGCTTACCAACTTATCGTTTGTCAATCTCGTGGTATACTAATAAGAAAGTTAAAAATGAAGAATGGATTCACTTTGATTGAATTGTTAATAGTTGTAGTTGTTTTGCTAATATTGGCTGGAATAATAGTAACAGTAATCGAACCGACTGTCGATATCCTTAATTTTAAAAGAATTTCGAAAATTTATTCCAGATGTACTTCTTTGTAAAACTCAATCACTTTCTTTCTTAGTTCTGGAAAAGCTTTTAAGCTTGGGTCAATTTTTAAGGTTTTTATTGCAATTTCTCTAGAAACTTTTACTAATTCTGGATTATTTAAGGCTTGCATTGCTAAATCTGGGAGTCCAGTTTGACTTTCTCCTAAAAATTCACCCGGTCCTCTTAGTTTCAGATCCTGCTCAGCTAACTCAAAAGCATTTTTAGCTTTAATTATTGATTCTAGTCTTTGTCTGGATGTTTTTGATTCTAAATCACTGAATAAAAAGCAATAAGATTGTTTTTCTCTTCTCCCAACTCTTCCCCTGAGTTGATAAAGTTGAGCTAATCCAAATCTTTCTGCCCCTTCAATTACCATAATAGTAGCGTTAGGAATATCAATTCCAACTTCAATTACTGAAGTTGAAACTAAAATATCAATTTTTCCATCTTTAAATCGGTTTATAATCTTTTCCTTCTTCTCTGAATCCATCTTCCCATGGAGCATTTCAACTTTTAAATCGGGAAAAATTTTTTTAGATAACTTTTGATATTCTTCTTTTACTGCCTTTACTTCAGCCCAGATTAATTTTTTTCTATTTAGATTATTAGCTTCTTTATTAGTGGGTTCTATCCTTGGACAAACTACAAAAGCCTGATTTCCTTTCTTAATTTCAGCTCTAATAAATGAATAAGCTTGTTTTCTTTTTTTTGGAGGAATTATTTTGGTGATTACTGGCTTTCGATTTTTAGGAAGTTCTTCAATTCTAGACATATCCAGGTCACCGAAAATAGCTAAACCTAGAGTTCTGGGAATTGGAGTAGCAGTCATAGATAGAAAGTGAGGGATATTTGTAGTACCTTCTTTAAGTAATTTAGCTCTTTGTTTTACGCCAAATCTATGTTGTTCGTCAATTACTACTAAAGCTAAATTACTAAATTTAACCTCTTTTTGGATCAAAGTTTGAGTACCAATTACTATTTTGATTTTACCTGATTCTATTAGAGGTAATAGTTCTTTTTTGGTAGTTTTACATTCCAATTTTTCTGAATAAAAAATTCTTTTTTGTTTGGAAGTTAAAATACAAACTCCTTTTTCAAACTTAGGAAAAAATTTTTTAAAAGCTTGATAATGCTGAAATGCTAAAATTTCGGTAGGTGCAAGCAGGGCAACTTGCTGGTTTTGTTCAGCTACAACATTGGCTGCCAGAAAGCTTAAAATAGTTTTTCCTGAACCAACTTCTCCTTGAAGTAAACGATTCATTGGATATTCATTTTGTAAGTCTTTTAGAATTTGAAATAGGCATTTTTTTTGAGAAATAGTTAATTGAAACGGAAGCTTGGCTAAAAGTTGCTTAATTCGTTTATAATCAATTTTGAATGGATAGGCTTTATGTTTTCTGATATTCCACCTTTCAATTAAATTGTTTAATTGGAGTAAAAATAAATCCTGGAATGCAAATCTTTTTTTAGCTGGATTTATTTCTGATAAATTTTCAGGGAAATGAATTTGCCATAAAGCTTTGTTTATTTCTGGGAAGTTAAGCTCAACTAAGGCTAATTTTGGCAGAAATTCGGGGATTGGCTTAAGATTCATCAAAATCTTTCTAATGAAATGCCGAATTCCTTTTGAGGTTAGTCCTTTGGTTTCAGGATAAATTGGAACAATTCTAGCAGTGTGAATTGGGACTTTGTTTTTGAGAATTTCGTAAGTTGGATTATTTAAACAAAGCTTATTTTTATATACACTAACTTTTCCAGCCAAGTTAACTAGAGTTCCTTTTTTTAGTCTAGTTCGAATATAAAATTGGTTAAACCAAATAGCCTGGATGGTTCCACTACCATCACTGATTAATGCCTGAACTATTTTCATTCTTTTTTTAGGAGTTCTGAATGCTGAAATAGTTTTCACCTGTCCCTGAATAGTTAGCTGTTCTCCAATTCTAACATCGGCAATTTTTTTAACTCTGGAAAAATCTTCGTACCTAGAAGGAAAATGCCAGAGTAAATCTTTAACTGTGATTAAATTCAGTTTGTTAAATTTTTTTAAAAATCTATAACCTAAACCTGGAACTTGATTAAGTGGTGTATTCAATTCAAGCATTTAATTATATTAGCTGATTTTGACTAAATAGTAAATTTCTAAGAATATGAGGGAGCGGGAATAGATTCTATCAATTTTTAGCACGTTGTATGCAACGTTGCATACAACGTTGCATTTGAAAATTAATATATAAGGTTATCAACGAATTTACAATGTATGATGCCAATCTACAAAATAAAATTTAAAATTCAAATATCAAAATTAAAAATTACCCGCCTGCCAGACGCCTTGAGCCGTCGGACGATTGGCGGGCAGGCAATTTAAAACTCAAAATGATTTAATGTTAAAATTTATAAATTGGTAATTGAAAATTGAAAATTGATTGAAAATTAAAAATTGTGAATTAAAAATTGCAAATTAGAAATAGTTGCCTATTCAATTCTTGAATTAAAAATGGGGGACAAATCTTTCGATTCGTCCCCCAGTGGAGCTGGTTGGTCCTCTATTCCGAAGAATAGATTTCCTTCCAGCTCCATTTTTAATGTTATTCAATTAAGATAGTTTGTCAAGGGTTTGA
>Ga0190361_1000208_pt1 | contig 24518 bp, 23 predicted proteins | sample 48721845_MG_FD_161273 | JGI IMG/M metagenome (GOLD analysis project Ga0190361, IMG submission 161273) | Hydrothermal vent microbial mat bacterial communities from Southern Trench, Guaymas Basin, Mexico - 4872-18-4-5_MG | ecosystem: Environmental > Aquatic > Marine > Hydrothermal vents >... | reverse complement strand
AACAATATTCTATATATAAAGCTGGAAACACCCATCATTTAAAGATTATTAGAAGAAGGAAAACGGTAAAACAATAAGTTGAACTTAATCTAATAGGACAAACTTTAAATTAACAGACGAACAGTAAAAGCAACAGAAAATGATAGGTGCCAGGGGGATGGTTAAACACGGGAAGATAATAATAGAGCAATTGAAACAGAAACCTGTAGAAGAACTCTTCACCGAAGTTGTAGAGAGAAAGGGACTTGGACATCCGGACCACATTATCGATTCATCTGCTGAAAGTGTAAGTTTAGCACTATCCAAATATTACATGGAAAATTTCGGTACAATTCTCCACCATAATGTAGATAAAGGTCTCCTAGTGGGTGGAAGAGCATCACCAAAATTTGGAGGAGGAAGAGTAGAAGAACCAATTTACATAATAATTGCGGGAAGAGCAGTAAATGAAATAATTAGAGATAAAGAGATCATAAGAGTACCAATTGGATATTTAGCTGTAAATGCCATTAGAAGATACATTAAAGAAAATTTTAGATTTCTAGATCCAGATGAACATATGATAATCGATTATAAAATAAGGCCTGGATCAATGGATCTCATCAAAATATTTGAAACCGGAAACACAATGCCTTTATGCAATGACACTTCATTCGGAGTATGCTATGCACCATTAACATCAACTGAAAAACTAGTATTAGAGACTGAGAGGTATCTTAACTCTAAAAAAGTTAAAAAGGAGCTTCCTGAGGTAGGGGAAGACATTAAAGTTATGGGGTTGAGGAGAGGTGGAGAAATAGAGCTCACAATAGCAGCAGCGATGATAAGTAGCTTAATACCCGACCTCGACCATTATCTAAGCGTTAAGGAAGAAGTTAAAAGAAGAATAGAGGATTTAGCATCAAAAATAACTGATTTGTCAGTTAAAGTTAAAGTTAACACTGGAGACCAACCAGATAAAAATATTGTATATTTAACAGTTACAGGTACATCAGCAGAGAGCGGAGACGATGGAAACACGGGTAGAGGAAACAGGGTTAATGGACTTATAACTCCATGTAGACCCATGTCCATGGAGGCAACTGCGGGGAAAAACCCTGTAAGCCACATTGGAAAATTATATAACATTTTAGCTAAAATTACAGCCAATGAAATATATGAGGAAGTTGAAGGAATAAGAGAGGTCTATGTTAAAATTTTAGGTCAAATAGGTAGACCGATAGATCAACCGATACACATAAATGTACAGACAGTTTTAGAGCCTGAATATAAGCTGACATCCGAGATGGAAAATGAGATAAAGGGTATAATGAGAGAGCATCTTGAAAGAATACAGGAAATAACTAAGCTAATTCTGTCGAGAAAAGTTGACATCTTTTAACTCCTTAATTCTACTCTTTTTATATTCTTCAAAGAGCATTCTAAGACGCCGTTCCTCTTCCAACTCTTTCTTTTGTTTAAGCTTCTCAAGAACAGACGCAACTAAACTTTCAAATCTATCTCTATCGACATATGGAAAATCATCCCAAAAGTTAATGTTTATCATGTCTCCTGAAATCAGGGGAATCATAAATTCGTCGAAAAGATCAAGAATATGGGGCGGTGGATTTATGGAGGAGACTATGCATTTAACACCTAACTTTGAAAGTCGCTTTATCGCTTCATAGTCTGCAATACTTAAATCACTAATATATATGGAGTCGCCTCTTGAAATTTTATATTTCTTCACAGCACTGTTTACATCATCAGAAGATAGATTTTTCACAGGTTTAAGAACCAGAAGATCCCCTCTCAAAAATTTGACGAAGAAATTACGCCAATCTTTCATCTTCAAATTTAAATTGGAGAGTTCACCTTCAAGGGAAGAAACAAGTAACTGGAGATCTCTAACTCTAGATTCTAAACTGGAGATTTCTCTATCCCTTCTAAGTTTAAATTTAGCCTCATCCTGTAACATCAGCATATTTTTTCTCAATTTTTCAATTTCACCCTCCAAAAAGCTAATCTTCTCCAATAGATTATCCCTTTGAAGAAGCAGCTTCTTAACACGCTCCTGTGCAACTTTAAGCTTCTCTCTCAACTTTTTAATAATCTCTGAATCATATTTAGGAGGTTCAGAGATCTTAGATGTCTCTTCGCAGCTTTTAACCTCCGTCTCCAAAGATAAAAGTCTATTTATTGCATCTCTAATGTTGTAGCCCTTAACAATTAATGCACGCAATTCTAGAGTGGATATATGTGCAGCCCTCTCCCTTGCATGCGCCTCAGCCTGAACAAATTTATTTCTAAAATTCATGAAGGCTTTAACTGCAGCAGCTAAAGCATCACGCTCATGTGAATCTAAGGAAAGATGAAGATTAAACTCCTCCATATATTTATTCAAAATATCCTTCTTCTCGGAAACTGTGAGATTTCTTGGAGGATAGAAAACATGCACATTCAATATGGATGCAAGTTTAGAAACAAATGCTGGAGGAGGATGAACATCAGAGGCGATTAGGATAGGGTTACCTAAATCTAGAATTGTGGAAAGAAGTTCACTTCTACTCCAGTGGCGTCTACTCTTTATAAAGAGCAGTTTACCATAAAGGTCGAGAACAGCTACACCAGCAACTATACCTGGATCAACACCTACAATTAAATAATTTCCAGGCTTCTCCACATATTCAACTTCATCGCTTAAAGGTTTAAATATAAATTTTCTCGAATAAACTCTCTTAATGGAAACCTTAACATCGCTGCTTTTAACGGATTTGATAAGCCCTCTAAACGTATTTAGAGGAGAGTACACTATGAACAAACAATTATTCAATCCAAATCTATCTTTATTGTAGAAAACGTCGAAATCAATGTTATTAGAAGTAAGAATACTTTCAATTTCCTTTGCCACATTATAAATTGCAGTTTTAACTTTACGCTCATATCTATCCTCACTCATACCTCCTTCTCCAGGCCTTCTCTCCCTAGTTACGAAAATCTTAGTCTCACCGCTTAGATACATAAGTTCGCATCCCACACCCATACTTGCTAATCTAGCTGAAATCTCTGCAGCCATTAGGGAAGAAAGTTTTCCACCCTTAAATAGTCCGAAACGCCTAGCAATATTTGGAAGGGAAATGAAACCTTTTGAGGGAGAACCAGTAACCTGTACGATCTTCACTTGGGGAGGAAGCAGCCTGAGAAACCTTAACAGTCCCCTAGATGATCCAAGCTCGAAAACATTATCCAATGCCAATATTTTCGGTTTATAAGTCCAGAGAAGTTTAATGAGCTTTCTCCTACTAACGTTAAGAAACTTTGAAATTATATTTTCATCCTTTAAAATAACAACTGCATATCTAGCTTGACGTGTACTTCTCGGAGAAGACATAGGCATTAAATCTACACCGATAACTTCGTTGACCAAAGGCTACACCACTATGAATAATTAGATTTAGGAAGCGCCGACAATAAAAGAAAAGGCATCCTTAAATTTTAATTTTAACCCGAAGCGGCGATTGAAAAACATTACAATGTTAAATATATCCCTTTTCAAAAGCCGCTCAGCACTTGGATGATATATTGAAACTGCTTGAGGCCAGTCGATAATAAGTGGAAGAAAATCCTCGGATACAATTACATTGTATTCTGAAAGATCGCCGTGAACGAAACCTCCAATTCTATAAGTCTTCCTCACCTCCGTGAGGATGGATTCGTAAAATGAAATTGGATTCGGAAGATAATCGCAAACATATAAGGGGTCACCATAAATAAAGGACATAACGACAACATGCCTATTATAAGTGTAAGGTTTAGGAACTTTAACACCAATGGAATGAAGATGCTCCAACACTTTATATTCATTCTTCGCAGCAATTTTAGCTTGGAACATCCATGGCAAATTATCCTTATCTTCAAGGTAGGATCTGAATCTCCGAGTTTTACGGAAGCTGATTCTACCCAACCTATGAAATTTAACGGCAACTCTCTCATTTACAGGTGTAAATCCCTCATATACATCGGCCTCTTTACCTATCCCTAAAGGTTTTCCTATGCCGACGATGAAGTCGGAATCGACGAGAACTTTTAAGGCGAGACAGTCATAACCCCAATAAGTTAAAGTGTAGCCTTCATATGATACTAATCGTCTCATCAACAATCCTAAACTACAGAGTTTACTGAGAATTTTTGAAGCCAATTCGACTCTAACTCTAGCTTTACGTGAAATCACATCTATTGGAACATATTTAAAGGATCTCATTCCAACTTCAATACTTCTAAGCAGCTTGAAATCCAAAGATGTCAACTGTTTATAAGCCTGAATTGGAAGCATACAACATGATATTGTGATCTATGAATAATAAGGGTTAGGTAATTTTAAATTTGACAAGTTGAAAAAGGGAAATATGGAATAAATGACATTTAAGTTAAAACGATAGGGATAAAGTTAAAAAACCATGAATAAATTTAAATACAATGGATAATAATTCACTGAAGGGAAGAGAAATGACATCAGAAATACGTGAAGAACAGGGAGTATTAATAGTGAGAGGTAAAAACGTAGTGAAAATAGCATCTGCATTATCATCTGAAACAAGAATAAAGATCTTGGAGTTCTTAAAGGGCAAAGAAGTTGATATAGGGCAGGTGGCTGAACTGATAAATCAAAGCAAGGCCAATGCAAGTGCACAGATGAGAATACTGGAAAAATATGGACTTGTAAAAACGACATATAAGCCTGGAAAGAGAGGAGTTAAAAAGGTTTGCACATCTAACATCAGAGAAGTTAGACTTATACTGGAGTAGAAGAACGCTGTAAACTATACTCCAATGCGGCTCTCACAAATCCGAGATAAGGTGGAGAAGGCTTTCCAGGTCTAGACTTAAACTCCGGATGAGCTTGAGAGCCGAGGAAGAATCTATGCTTAGGAAGTTCTACAAATTCTATTCTCCGTCCATCAGGGCTTCTGCCGGAAAAGATGAGGCCATGACGTTGAAGAAGATCCCAATATGAAGGGTTAACTTCATATCTATGTCTATGTCTCTCATAGACAATAGTTTTACCATACAATTTATATGTTAGAGTTCCAGGCTCCAAAATTATTGGATGAGCACCCAGCCTCATAGTTCCACCAAGAAAACGAATATTTCTCTGTTCTGGAAGGAGATCTATAATGGGATTAGCAGTTTCCGGATCGATCTCCGTACTGTTCGCATCGTCAAGTCCAACCACATTTCTAGCAAATTCTATAATGGACATTTGGAAGCCAAAGCAGATCCCTAGGAAAGGTATGTTATTTTCCCTTGCAAATTTCACTGATAGTATTTTACCTTCAGATCCTCTTGCACCAAATCCTGGAGGCACTAAAATGCCATCATACTTTGAGAGAATATTCAATTTTTCAGGTGATTCTTCAAAGATCTCAGTTTCAATCCAATCAATATTCACTTTGGTCTTCAATTTTGCACCTGCATGCTTCAATGCTTCATTGATGCTGATATATGCATCAGCCAATTTGGCGTATTTTCCACATAAAGCTATTTTAACTTCATGCTCATAATTTAGAAAGGAGGTGACAACACTCTTCCAATAGCTCCAATTAGGCGTATTGGATTTCAATCCAATCCTACTAACAATATAATTCCCCATTCCCTGCTCATCTAAAATTAAGGGAACCTTATAAATACAATCGACAGTGTAAGATGTAAATACAGCATCTTCCGAAACGCTTCCATAAAGCGCTATTTTATGTTTAGCGGGATTATTTAAAGGAATGCTGCATCGAGCCACAATTATATCGGGCTGTATACCTATTCTACGAAGCTCATTGACGCTGTGCTGGCATGGTTTAGTCTTCTGTTCACCAGTCACATCTAATATGGGAACTAGGGCAACATGGACGAATAAAGTGTTTTCATATCCCTCCTCCAATCTCATCTGTCTTATAGCTTCTAGAAACGGTAAACTTTCAATATCCCCCACCGTTCCACCAACCTCTACAATAATAACGTCAACATTGCTTCTCCTCCCGGCCAAACGGATCCTCCTTTTAATCTCATCGGTTACATGTGGTACAACTTGTACACAGGCTCCTAAATAGTCGCCTCTCCTCTCCCTCTCGATAACTTCTCTATAGATTTGTCCAGTAGTGATATTGTTATTCTTGGGTAGATTTATATCTAGGAAACGTTCGTAATGTCCAAGATCCATGTCGATTTCCCCTCCATCTTCTGTAACGAAGACCTCTCCATGCATATATGGATTCATGGTGCCAGCATCAACATTTAAATAAGGATCTATCTTAATGGCGGTGACGGAGAACCCTCTAACCTGAAGCATTTTTCCAATGGAGGCGGCGACAATACCTTTAGGGGGAAGCCTATTCAGCTTCCTTTCCCCACACTTGACAATACGCCTCCAGTTATGAAAATATATTTCACCACAATTACCACCACGCTTAACAAATTATATTAAAGGTGATATGGAAATAAAAATGATGCTAGAGGAAAACGTCATTTGGAAGCTGAGCTATTGGAGGCATCTTTCTCTTATGACTCGATCTTTTAATCAGTTCATTCACCCTTTCAACATCAGATAATGGAACATTTAATTTTGAAGCAGCTTCTTCACAGTTTAACTTTTCATCAACCAGTAAATGTAATATTGGATCTATATATTCATATGTAAATCCAATTTCATCTTCAGCCAACTGATCCTTCCATAATCTAGGGCTGCTCGGCTTACTTATAATTCTACTTGGAATGTTCAGATATTTAGCGAGATATCTAACCTGTGTTTTATATAGGTCTCCTATCGGAAGCAGATCGCATCCGCCATCCCCATATTTTGTAAAATATCCAATTAATAATTCACTTTTATCACCGGTTCCAACTACAAGCCGCCTCTCATGATTAGCATAATAATATAAAATGCACATTCGAATTCTAGCTCTCAAATTTCCTATTGACAGTCTATCTGTAGATTGAGAACTTGGAATACATTGCATACAACATGAAACTATCGGTTTAATATCTATAACATGATACTTTACGCCCAGCAGTTTGCATAGGGCAAGCGCATCATCAACATCTGATTTCGGGGTTACATCGGAGTCTGGTAAAAGCAAGCAGAGAACTTTTTCCGAACCATAAGCCTTTACGGAGAGAGAAGCAACAACACTTGAATCTAAACCACCACTAACACCTAAAACGACGCCGTTAAAGTTGGATGGAAGTGAAATTCTAAGAAAATTGCAGATATGTTTCACTGCAAGTTCCTCATCAATCTCCAACATGGAGATTCCCTCAATACAGGTCACATCTATCATTTAATTAGAATAAAAATTTTGTGAAAAAGCTTGTCAACCTTGTCTGTTTAACTTTTGAAAATGGAAAGTTAAAGGTGATTATCATATTGTTTGCAGGTAGAGAAACATTGTAAACTGGAACTCCATCGATCCTATCGGAACAATGAATGGAATTATGGGAATGTCCATGAAGAACAAGCGATACTGGATTTTCCCGGATGATCTTCTCCAATCTTCTACATCCAAGTTCAGGCCAAGCTCTCGGATTTTCCCCTCTCAACGTGAGATATGTGGGAGCATAATGAGTGAAAAGGATTATATGGTCGCATAGGTCATTTAACTTTTTAATGAGAAATGCCATTTTATCGACACGTCTTCTATAGATATCTCTAATATTTGGAACATTTTTAAGCTGCCACCTTGTAGGTCGATCTAAACATCCTCTACTTCCAATTAAACCTAGAGATAAATCATCGAATTTGAGGATTTCATAGGAGTCGTCAAGCCAAACAATATCTCCATAATTTTTAACAAGTTCATCTTTGACTTCATCGAACTCTTCGTTGCCGAAACATGCATAGATGGAAGCTGAAAACCTCCTTTTTATAATATCCAGAACAGGTTTAAGCTCTTGAAATCTACCTTTATATATTAAATCACCACACAAAATGAAGAGATCTACATTTTCCTTAACATTACTAAGAGAATGAATAAATAAATTTAGAAATTTTGGAGAATGAATATCTGAGGATGCCGCTATCTTAATGCCCTTCAATTCATCACTTCTCAAGCAATTTATTCAAAGGCTCACCTATAACTATGCCTTTACCTGGAACTATTTCGAAAGTATATATTGTCATATCCATAGGTGACCATCTCATCTTCCTAACATAAATCAACCTGTAAAACTTTTCACCAATCCTTTTAATCTCTAGAACAATTATACCTGAAGAAATGAATTCTTCAACTCCATATCTGCTCAGAGAATTTGATCCCGTCGGAATATCACATGTAACAACAGTTGTACAGCCAATTTCCTCCTCTAAATATGAAACAATCTCCCTAATATACTCTCTAACCCAGAGAAGATCTCCAACTCCTTGAGCCAGAGCAGATATGGGATCTAATACAAGTCTACTTATAGTTCTTCCCCTAAGATAACGTTGAATGTTTTTAACGAAGGCCTTCGACTCCTTTCCATGCCTAAGATCCTCTGTTCTCAATCTAATCTCAAAGGGAACGAACTGTCCAGACCTTATATATGGGTTAAAATTCCAGCCCAGATTTAAAGTTCCACTGATAACATTTGCAATCCTATCATCAAAGGATACAAATGCACATTGCTCACCATTCTTTAAACCTTGAAGGAGGAATTGAAGAGACATAATAGTTTTTCCAGTTCCAGTCTCCCCAGCTATAAGATAGGTTCTCCCCTTTATGAAGCCTCCACCTATAATCTCATCTAGTTTAGGTATTCCAGTGGGAATTCTATCCAGCAAGATTACACCTCTCCAAAGGATATAACAAATACATAAAAAATTTAACTGTAAACTATTTATAAATAGTCATCGGCGGATGAAGAGAAAAAGTTGAAGAGCATTGGCGATGAAACTCGACGGGCGAACCGACGCCAAAATTTAAAACTGGAATCATTAGAAACGTAAAGGTTAAAATTAAATATAAAGAATTAAAGGGAAAAGGCCTATAATGTATGGAGGGAATGATTTGACCACAACTGTGATTGTTGGCGGATTCTTCGGAGACGAAGGAAAGGGAAAAGTAGTATCCTACTTAGCTTTAAAAGATAATGTGAAAATAGCTGTAAGAACAGGATCGGTAAATGCTGGACATACAGTGAACTGGAACGGGAAAACCTACAAATTAAGAATTATTCCAAGCGCATTTATGAATGAAGATTCAAGGCTTCTTATAGGTGCAGGTGCAAACATAAATGTAAACATATTCTTTAAGGAGATAAGAGAGACTGGAATAGAGAAGAGGGTGGGAATAGATGAACAGGCATCGATAATAGAGGAGAAACACATCCTCGAAGACAGGGGAAACAGTTATCTATCAAAGACTATTGGAACAACCGGTCAGGGTGTCGGCCCAGCAATAGCTGAGAGGGTTAGAAGAAAAGCAAAGTTGGCGAGGGATATTCCCGAATTAAATCCATATTTAACGGATGTTGCTGGAGAAGTTAACGAAGCCATAGAAAAAGGTGAAAATGTAATATTAGAAGGAACCCAGGGCACATTTCTCTCCCTATATCATGGAACATATCCATATGTAACTGGAAGAGATACAACGGCAGCTGCAATTTGCAGCGAGGTGGGAGTTGGACCCACAAAGATAGATGACGTATTAATAGTGTTCAAATCGTATGTTACAAGGGTTGGGGCAGGACCACTTCCAGGAGAACTGAGTTTAGAGGAAGCTGAAAGAAGAGGATGGCTTGAAAAGGCGACGGTAACTGGTAGAATAAGAAGAGCTGCACCATTTAACTATGAGCTGGCTAGAAAGGCTATAATGATAAATGGAGCTACACAAATAGCCTTAACAAAAATAGATATAGTGTTTCCAGAATGTAAAGGGATTAAAGACTATGATAAACTCAGTTTAAATGCTAAGAAGTTCATCGAAGAAATCGAAAATAAGTTGAAGATACCCGTAACCATGATAGGAACAGGTCCAGAAGCAGAGAATATAATTGATTTAAGAAGAGAGAAGATATGAGAGGGAAGTATCCTGAACAGCCAGTGGTGAGTGTAGATGGAATACTAGTTAAAAATGGAAAGATACTGCTAGTTAAGAGAAATTCTGAACCGAAATAAAGGATTCTGGTCAATTCCAGGAGGAATTGTTAATCTTGGTGAAACATTAATAGAAGCTGTGAAAAGAGAAGTTTACGAAGAGACAGGTTTGAAAATTAAAGCAAAAATATTGGAAGACATATTTGAATTAATAGTTAGAGAAAGAGACAAAGTAAAATTTCACTATATCATAATTGATTATAGAGGTAAAATTGTTGGTGGAGAGTTAAAGGTATCCACAGATGCTGCAGATGTAAAATGGTTCGGTAAAGAGCAGCTTAGAAAAATAAAAATTACAAGTATAACTGGAAAGCTGATTAAAAAATTAATGGAAAGGGGGGAAATAAAGTGACATGTCACTCAAAGCCATAGAAAGCGTTGAATAGCACCTTGAAGGTTGCATGTGTCTGAGCCCTGAACTGCGGTCTAAATGCATAAAGAATTATCTTGCCCTTCTCCCGTTTAGCTTCTATTAAAGCAGGTTTTCTATATAGATTTTCTTCACCGATAAGCCAACCACTCTCCTTTACATCAGCCTCAGGATAAGTTATTGGTGCAGAGAACAATTCATTATAAAAGCTTGGCACTATTTGGAGGATTGGACTGTTATGGAAGAAGATGAAGGATCTCTTAGGCATGCCATAGCAGAGCGGATGCTCATTGTCAACTTCAACTCTGAGTATCGATCCTGGACAGAAGAACTTCTTCGGATCAAGATTTTTGGAAATGTTATTAATGGGTAGCTTAAAGTTTTCAATTGCAAATTCACAGCTTCTGTTAAATGCCAGCATCACTCCGCCATTATTCACAAACTCTTTTAGTTTTTCGACACCTTCCTTTTTAATGCCACTCATATATTCTGGAGGTATTGGCGGTAGTATAAATGGACGTTTAAATCTTTCAGAGAAAGCTTTCTCAATCGCCTCTTTACTTTCCCCTATAATTATTGCTGGAAAATCGTCGGCAAAAATAATTAAATCAACTTTCTCCGATAATTTTCCACTTCTAATATCTTCGTCTTTTATTATTTTGTATGGAAAGTTATATTGTTCGAGAAGCCATCTCGTCCAACCCTCATCCATATTTCCACCATAATATCTCTGGTAAATTCCTATTCGAAGTAGCTTGATCTTAGCCATCTTAGCTTTAATCTCGAAATCGATAGGTGTAATTTTTAGATGATATTCATCACTAACTTTTTTAAGCTCCTCCAAAATGCCCTTCTGGTCTGGAATATAGAAGGAGCCGGCAGGATAAGTGTAACCATCCATCGAAAACTTCTCGAGAAGTCTTAAGACACTGTATCCTGAAAGAAGGAGACGGTTAACAGCAGCATATGCATCGTTGCAGCTGCAACTTATAATGTATCCATTCGGAGAATAATTGACATTATATTTTGGATATATCACTTCAGAAACCTTCTCAAATTCTCCTTCAAATTTCTCCTCAACTTCATCCACCTTTACACCCATATAGTCTGAAATTGTGAAGCTTGCAACATCATATGGCCTTAAAGGAGTCCCATCTCTAGCTCTAGTCCACTCGTTATCAGGATATCTCGTCTTTTCAAGAACATATTTTATGAATGCTCTTGCAGGCTGAGAGGAGAATATTACATAGGTTCCTGCTGGATAAACCTTTCCATTAACTTTGAAATCCTTTTTGGCAACATGAACTTCAACATCTAGGTTTAAGAATATTTGTATGAGTTTTAGTGTTGTTAGTGGGTCGTGTTGGTTGTCTGTTGGGATTATGAAGGCGTATGGTGGTTCCATTAACCCTCTCTCTATATTTCTTTTCGCTTTAATGTACATGTTTCTTAGAAGTACTTCTCTAGCTTTGGCTGCTAGTTCTAGTGCTGCTAGGTTTGATGTTTTTTGTTGTTTTATTATGTCTTTTAGTCTCCACCATCCTCCTGGCCATGGGTTTGGGTAGCTGTATTGTTTTTTGTCTCCTATTCTCCCCCTATTTCCAGTTAGTTGATGTTTGTGAATGTATATTGGAGTGGCTATCTTAACCGAAGCAGACTCAGTCAACATTCCGCAAATGTTCAGCAGATTGGCAAGATTTAAGAAGGATGCAGTCCATTCAGCTGTGAATGGTGGTCCTCCCTCCACACCCTTGCATCCCTCCTCCTCCAATCGAACAGCCATATAGCTGCCGAAAAGTTGATGTTCACGCCATACCAGAGGATCCACATCGGGACATATAGGGTCGTACCATGGCGGTATGTATAGTCTTGCACCATAACTACCCATATGATGATTATCTATGTAGGCTTGAGGCTTCCACTCCTTATAGACTACTTTTGCGAACATCTTCGATTCTTTTTGTGTTAGCATCCATGCGTCTCTATTGTTGTCGTGGCCAACATATTTGTGATATAGGGTTGGTGGTGACGTTCCTTCATACTTGGTTCCAAGCCATTTATTATACCAGTCTACAACCATTATCTGCCCATCAGGATTGAAGCATGGAAACAATAATAAAATAACATTATTTAAAATCCTCCTAGTCTCCTCATCATCACCCACAGCCAACTCATAAGCCAACTCCACAGCCATCTGAGTACCACCAACCTCAGTAGCATGTAAACTATTGGTTATAGCGACTACTGCTTTACCCTCCTTGATAAGTCTCTCAACTTCTTCTTCACTTAATCCCTTTGGATTTGCTAATCTATATGAGATTTCTTTGTATTTTTCTAGGTTTTTCATGTTTTCCGGCGAAGTAATATATACTAGTAGAAATGGATTTCCCTCAGTGGTTTCACCGAGCTCCACCACTCTAACCCTACCAGACCTCTCACCAAGAACCCTAAAATACTCCACAATCCTATCCCATCTAGCAAGCCTACAATCCTCACCAATCTCAAAACCAAAAAACTCCCTAGGTGTAGGTATATCTTTAACGGCCATAGAAACACCAAGTAATATATTGATTGAGAGAGGTTTTAATGGTTTTCGGAATGTGAAATCACAAATATTACAAGTTAAATTATATTAATTGAAGAGGGGAAACGATTGAAAAGACTTGAAGGATACAGAGGATTTATACTTGAAAGGCTTCGAAAAATAAATGTTGAGATAGGAGACGAGATAGTAATTGAGAAGAATAATGAAATAATTGAAGGAATCTTGATGCCGAGATCAATGTTGGGAGATGATAAACATGTCGTTATAAAATTGAGGAATGGATATAACGTTGGAGTAAAAATTGAAAGTGAGACCATTATTAGATTGAAGAAGAAGAGGAAGATTAAAGTTGAAAGGAAAATTGAGAGTATAAAAAAGAAAGCTCTCCCAAAAATTGCAATTATAGGTACGGGAGGAACCATTGCAAGTAGAGTTGACTATAAAACGGGAGCAGTATACCCAGCATTGACACCGGAAGACCTATACGCATTTGTACCAGAAATAGAGGGGATAGCAACTATAGATACGGAAACTCTTTTCAACATTTTCAGTGAGGATATGACTCCTCAACATTGGACTAGAATAGCTGAAAAAATAGCTGAAAAAATTGAAGAAGAATATAAAGGGATAATTATACCTCATGGAACCGACACAATGGCTTATACTGCTGCTGCATTAAGCTTCGCACTTCAAAGAACACCTATACCGATAGTTTTGGTTGGAGCGCAGAGATCATCTGATAGACCTTCATCAGATGCTGCCATAAATCTCATCTGCTCAACACATGTAGCTGTGAAGGCTCCATTTGCGGAGGTAGTTGTAGTCATGCATGGCTCGTCCAGCGATGAATACTGCTTAGTGCATAGGGGAACAAAAGTGAGAAAATGTCATACCAGTAGAAGAGATGCCTTCCAATCCATCAACGCTAAGCCATTGGCTATAGTGAAACCTAATGGAAAAATAGAGATGCTAATGGAAAAATACAGTCCGAGAAGAGAGGATAGGGAATATGAGTTAAAGGCAAAATTCGATTCGAAAGTAGCCCTATTAAAAATGTATCCGGGAATTAGAGAGGATTTAATTGAAACATTAATAGATAGAGGATATCATGGAATAGTAATAGAGGGGACGGGTTTAGGACATGCTCCTAGCCGACTGCTAAAAACTATAAGAAGAGCAATAGAGGAAGAGATTCCCATAGTTATGACATCTCAATGCATATGGGGAAGAATAAACATGAATGTTTATAGAACGGGTGTAGAATTATTAAATGCTGGAGTGATACCTGGAGAGGATATGCTTCCGGAAACTGCAACTGTCAAGTTGATGTGGATTCTCGCCCAAACAAGAGATTTAAAGGAAGTTAGAGAACTGATGCTTACAAATATTGCAGGAGAAATTAATCCGAGAACAACCCATGGAACTTATCTTAAATCGTGGATTAGGTGATCAATTTGAAAGAAGAGGAATATGTAAATATGGGGTTACGAGTGGGCTTAGAAATTCATCAACAATTGAACACTGAACATAAACTTTTCTGTAAATGTCCGACAATTCTAAAGGATGAAAAGCCTCAGATAATCATTGAGAGAAAGCTTAGACCTACTCAAAGTGAACTGGGTGAAATAGATCCAGCGGCGCTCTTCGAATATAGACGGGGAAGAAAACATATATATGAAGTTTATGAGGATGCCACTTGTCTAGTTGAACTTGACGAGGAACCGCCACATGAATTAAATCCAGAAGCACTGGAAATAGCGTTAAAAATCGCGTTAATGCTAAAAGCAAAACCTGTAGATGAAGTTCACGTTATGAGGAAAATAGTAATAGACGGATCCAATACGACAGGTTTCCAGAGAACAGCCATCATAGCATTAGATGGAGAAATAGAGGATGAAGAGGGAAACATAGAAGTAAAAACCATATGTTTAGAAGAAGAGGCTGCAAGGAAGATTGAAGAAAAAGAAGATAAAGTGGTGTATAGACTTGACAGGCTTGGAATTCCGCTAATAGAAATAGCAACAACACCGAACATTAAAACTCCAAGCCAAGCTAAAAGGGTAGCTTTAAAAATAGGGCAAATAATGAGAGCAACTGGAAAGGTTAAAAGGGGAATAGGAACTATAAGGCAAGATTTAAACATCTCGATTAGAGATGGAGCCAGAGTTGAAATAAAGGGAGTTCAAGAATTAAATTTAATACCGAAGATCATTGAAAATGAGGTGCAAAGACAGAGGGAACTATTAAAGATAAGGGATGAACTCGTTAGGAGAGGATTAAAAAGCGAAGAAATAAAGAATGAATTTATAGATGTAACGGATATTTTCAAAGAAACAGAGTCGAAAATTATATTGAGGAAACTGCGGAATGGAGGAAGAGTATATGCACTTAAACTTCCCAAATTCAAAGGATTATTAGGATGGGAAATTCAACCTAACAGAAGATTAGCTACAGAAATGTCTGAAAGAGCTAAATTTTGGGCTAGAGTTGGAGGAATCATACATACAGATGAACTGCCGAAATATGGAATAACACGAAAAGAGATGGATGAACTTAAAATGAAGTTGAAGGCAAACGAAATGGATGCCATTGTAATAGTGGTGGATGATGAAAAAAAATGCATAGAGGCTTTAAAAGCAGTTGCGGATAGAGCTAGAGAAGCGTTGAAAGGGGTGCCTGAGGAGACTAGGGCAATAAATCCTGATGGAACAACCCATTATAGTAGACCGATGCCGGGAGCTGCTAGAATGTATCCTGAAACGGATGTCAGACCCATAGTGTTGACGAAAGAATACTTAGATAAATTGAGAAGAGAGCTGCCGGAACATCCGGAGGAAACCATTAGAAGATACATAGAAAATTATAAGTTGAGTAGGAAACTTGCCGAAGAAATGCTGAATTCTCCGAGAAGAATGCTCTTCGAAAAAATGGTTAATGAAATAAATGTGGATCCCACACTTATAGCCTCAACTTTAGAATACACTTTAAACATGTTGAAAAGGGAGGGAAAAAATATAGAGAAAATAAGGGATAACCACTTAAAAGACATTTTTAAACTTATAGCGAAAAATTCCATATCAAAAGAAGCCGTCCCAGACATACTTAGATGGATAGCGGATCATCCGGAGAAGACTGTGAATGAAGTCGTTAAGGAATTAGGATTAAGAAAGATGACAAGAGAAGAGATAGAAAGAATAGTTAAAATAAAAATTGAAGAAAACATGAATATCTTGAAGAACAGAAAGGAGAAGGCTTTCGGAATCATAATGGGAATCGTTATGAGAGAAGTGAAGGGGAAAGCTGACGGAAAAACAGTAAACGAAATTGTAAGAGAAATTATCAAGAAAAAATTGAAGACTATTCAAGAGAACTGAACTTATCGGGAAGATATTTTTCAACTATATATGATAAGCCATAACGGCTGAAACTCTGCTGCTCCGCTTTCCTTTTAATTTTAATAAACTCGCTTATCTCCCTCGCCCAGAATGGATCCCGATATCTAGGATCCTTCTGTAGGAGGAAGAGTCTATTCAGATCTTCCTGATTCATAGGCTCAGTTGGAAGTTTATACCTAGTTATATCTGTAGCCCAAACACCCATCCATTTAGCGTCAGGAGTGTTAAGCTCAGTTAAGTGGGCTGCATTGGCAGAACCTGATATTATAACCATGGCTATATGCATTCCCCAAACATCAGCGTCCGTTAAAATATAGACCGGTAGACCGAGCTCATCATTCAATCTGCGGAGAAATCTTCTAGTGGCTCGTGGAGCTTGACCAGCTGTATGAACTAGGATCGCATTGAACCTTTTATGAACTTTTTCAGAGATAAATCTCGTAAACAATCCACCGGTTTCAATCGCTATAACTTTATTTGCATTACATTCAACGAATTCTGCTGTTAAAAGTGAAGGGCCAATCATCATTCCATCGGGATGTGATGCTAGATTAATTTTCTTCCCATAATAATCAGGATCTGGAGAAGTATACTCTATGGTTAGATCTCCGAAAACTGCGCTTCTCTCCTCAGGGAATATCATGAAATCCTCTCTCGGCACAGATAGAACTGTTTCCAGATCTGCTACAATCTCGTTGGATTCTTTTTGATCTCTAAACTTAATGCCGAAGGCTTCAGAGTTATAGTATAGATCTCTCAGGGTTGTAGGTTGATTGGCTGAGAGAGATTTATATGCAAAGAAGGCAACCCATACAAGCTGAGTTAAGGATTTTATTTGACGAACATTAGCTGCACTTCTAGTAATTATTCTATCGCCCAATATAAACTGTCTAAGATTAGGATCATAGACAATATTGCTGATAGTTCTACTTTTAATTTTAACCCTCGGAAATTCTCCCCGCTTAAGCTGTTCATATATTATTAAACCGAATTCCCTAAGTCTAGCTAAAACCTCTTCATTGTCCACTGCTCCTCAACCCCCTAAACAGTTTATCGATTTCAGGAGGATCATCCATTCCAGCCAACGCTGTGGAGAATTCGGCGATCTTAGGAAGATAACGCTCCAAAATGTTGAGTTTTCTCTGAACTGCAGCTCTTCTAGCTTTTCTAGTTAAATAGGATTTTAATCTTCGCGCACAAGTCTTCAAGGCCCACTCTATCTCATATGAGATCTCAGGTTTATCTGCAATATACTCTTTACCTACAGTCTTGTAGGGAACTTTAGTTGAAACTATGTGAATGAAGAAGGCTATCGGCATGTTTAGATCGATCTTATATCTATACCACTTAATGGAACGAATGATCTTCATGGAAACATCGCTTGCAGCATCATATAGAAGGGGAATCTTGTTAGCATATCTGAACAGGTTTATTTCCCCCGGTTTTGGAGGAGAAACTTTACCTCCATATGCAATTGCAGCTTCAACTATAAATGGATGGCCGGAATATGCGGAAGGTTTCCTCTGGACAGCTGTAACGAACTCGGGTTGAAGCTCCTTCATAATACCCTTCTCGAGCAGTTCAGGTCCAATGGGGGATAAACATGAAGCGTCTGGTGGAAGAAAATGATTATACCTCTTCATAGCTTTAACCAGTTTAACAATTTCATCAGACTTCAAACTTCTCGGATCCTTTTTAGGATCAAGTCTAGCGAACTTCAAAAATTTATATGCTGTTCTAACTCCAACCCTATGGAAACTTGCCACTATGAAATCGACAAGCCGCCTAGTTCTAGTTCTCCTAATCAACCTTTTTATAAGCTCAACGTCAACACCTTGCGGATGTGGAGGAACCTCCTGTGGAGGTTTAGGCATCTCCTCTGTAACCCTTCTGAAATAATAGTAGACTCCATCTGGAGCTATAAATCTGATGTTGGCGTATGGCAAAATTATGGCCGTCTGCTTAAAATACTCGATTATTCTAGGTTTAGCCCTTGCATAATCTCCTTCAAATGTAAATTCAACTATGGTTCCATGCCAATAGGTTGGGTTTGGCATGGCTTTTATTCCACCTCTCCTCAAAAGAGGTTTATTATGTTGAATATCTATCATCAATTCACAGAAGTATTTTGTAGGTCCCCCAGTGCTTGTAATGATCTTCACGGGACTATGAGTGGTAATTTGACCGTAAAGAATCGCCATTTTACCTCCAAGTCCGAAGGTGCCTCTCGTCTGCCTTAAAACATATTTCGAACCGAAGAGAACTCTTCCAAAGGCTGAAGAAATATATTCTTTTGGAACACCGCAACCATTATCCTCAACCCTTATCTGATAAATGTTGCTTCCCCTCATCTCAGTTAGGCGAACGTATATTTCGGGTAGGATGCCATGGGTTTCACATGCATCTAGAGAGTTTTCAACAAGCTCACGGATAATAGTGTAAGTGGCTCTAACCGGATTATCGAAACCCGCTATATCTCGGTTACGATAAAAAAATCCGCTGGACTGATTGCTTCATAAACTTCACGCGACATGCCAACACCACCAAAATTTAGATTAAACAAATATTTAATAATAACCTTGAAATTTCACCGCTTCCAGAACTCAAACTCTCTACGTTTAAGTCTTCTTCTCTCCCTTTGAAGATAATTGTATACTTTACGGTGCTGGGCGCCATTAATTAACATCTCTAATGCTCGTCTAGCCACCAATACGCTTTCATATTCACCGATAATTGCAACATACTTATCATAAACGGAGATAAAAGTGTTGGTAAATTCTTCTATCATACGTCTAGTCTTCCCTCTTTCACCGATAATTCTACCTTTAATTCGCATGAGATCGTTACGTGAGGGAAAAGTGAACTCCGTCAAATTTATAATGTCGAGAATTTGATCTTCATCGAAAAGTCTGAAGGCTCGTTGAGGACTAAAACCATGGGCAATGGCTAATATAACATTTTTAGCTTTAAACATGTCCTCATAGTTTGCCTCTTTAGGATCAAGCTCCAAGATAACGGAGCTCGAAGAGGAATCGATTAAAAGTTTAACTCTAGTTCTCTCCTCAATAGTCCTCTTAATGCTTCCACCGCTTCCAATTATGACGCCTAAACGATCAACGGGAATATTTATGTAATCTCTTATAATTGGCCTTTCCCTTTCACCCATAAATACACCTCCTCAAAGCTTGGAACAGCTGATCCTATTCGACTAAAAAATCTCAAAATATTATTTATATCTCTCACAAGAAATTCATCCGCCATGGGATGGCTTAAAATAACCGCCTGTCCCCAATCGATGATCACAGGTTTATCATTATAAACCATTATGTTATATTCGCTTAGATCCGCATGAACCATTCCTGCCTTAAGATAGAGGAGCTGGATGAACTTTAACACTTCCCTAAATAAATTCTCAACATCTTCAGGAATATAATCCTTCAGCAAAGGTGCAGGGACGCCCTCATCCCCAATAAAATCCATTATAAGAATATTCTTGTTCACAGCTATCGGTTTAGGTACACGGATCCCCACCTGGAAGGCTTTCCTGAGATTTGCATATTCTTTTCTAGCCCATACATATATGATTGATCTTACATCTCTCTTAGCAAATTTGAATCGCGGATCCCCCTCAATGTATGGAAGCATGCTTCTCTTAAACTCAGAAGTGGAGGTTAAATATATTTTGACAGCTACATTTAATCCATCAGCATCTTCAGCCCAATAAACTCTAGCTTCCTTGCCAGCATTGACAACACCATGCATCACCCGAATAAAACCTCTATTAATCAACTCGTAGAGCGCCATTAGAGTAGCCCTGTCAAAGACTTCTTCAACAGTTTCAAAGAGATCTTTATCTTTAACTCTTTTAACACGTCTAGACTCTATCTTCTCGAATACTTCACGTTCAATTCTTTTATCTTCCTTGCTCATAACTTGACCTACCATAATTCAAGTTCAAGCTCCTCGGGAAGCAGTCCTTTCTCCCTTAACTTCTCCACTTCATCTCTCGTATATCGCCAAACTATGTCGCCTTTACTTTCATATTGAAAATCCCATGGCACCACTGCAACTACATCTCCTTCTCTAATCCACATTCTCTTCCTATATCTGCCTGGAATTCTACAGATCCTTGTATATCCATCAGCACATTTAACTTTGCATCTATCAAAACCTAACAGTTGAACAATTACACCTAACACTTCACCCTCCATTGGCGACCTGAAAGATGGAGCTTCCTTCTCCGATCTTCTCTTCTTACCCAAAATCACCACCTATGAACATGAACAGACCATGTTAAAAGATAACAGTAAATTGATATTTAAATTTAGGCTAAATCAACAATGTAAACTTTATCCTCGAAAGAGAAATATTTAACTTTTACACCTCCCTTCAAATTGAAAAATTTAGGCTTTGAAACATGAATGATGCTATAAGAGGAGATATCCATAAGTTCAATAACATCTTCATAGACGGATAAAATGACACCTATCTTCAGGTCTTCGCTTTTAACCAGCAATGAAACTGCTCCAGACCAGAAATCCCTGTAGTTAAGGGTGAAAGGAGACCAGTTGGAGAGATCGAAACATAGAAAACTATTTTTAGAGTAACCGTCAAAACGGAGAATTCTATCTTTAAATAGCAGGATATCATTCCTACGGAAAGATGGAAGGCGGACGGACACGGTAAGTTTAGAGATTCTTCGTCCTCCTGAACGGTTGACACCTACAACCTTAAACGATTCTTTCAAATATGCTCCGAAAATCTCTCTAAGCTTACTGGAAAATAATCTTGCCAGCCTGTAATTTCCAAATTTAAAGTCGAATCCTCCTGGAACCCTCTCCACCTCATATGAAAACGAAAATTTATCGCCACTTTCCCTTCGCATAAGTTCATCCAACAATTTGAATATTGAACTTTCAACTTCACCTAGAATTTCACGCTTCCCTCTCACCTGTACAGTGGCGTCGAAACTGCCTGAAAAGAATTTTCTGCAGGCAGGGCAAACAACCAGATTATATGAAACTTCGACAACCATTCTCTCCACATATTCAGGGATTTCCGGGTGAACGGTTCCTGAAGCAGTTATCTCAACTGCCACTCTTCTCTTTCCAAGCCGACCTAAAGGAGAAACTTTAAAGCTTCCAGTTCCATTCAATTTGACATGTTTCTCCACAAGTTTGGCAGAAGCCTCAAAAATGGAGTTTGTCGAAGAAGGTTTAATCCATTTACCGCTCAACCTGTATGAACCACATCTACTACAAATGTCAATGGACAATTTCCCTGGAAAAGAGATTAAGGGATGAAGTTTCCTATAGCAATCTTTACATAAATTTTCGATTAAAGATTCCCCTTCACTCTCCAGTTTACCACAAATAGAGCAAAATCTAACCATATTATGAAGCCTCAAATTAAATAATTTTTACCAATTGGGCGTGAGGTTGACCGCCTATCCATATAACAGCATCCCGATGTATAATGCCAGCTTGAATAGCCTCCCTAACTATATTGACACCTACAATGTTAGCTATGGAAGCTGATCTCAAAAAGTTTAAAGCCTCATTAAGCCTAACCAATTTACCCTTATAGAATGTCTCATTAACTTCAAGCCTTAAATCTCCCTCTACAAATGTTTTTCCAAGAATATCTGCATCGCAGACAGCCACCATTAAATCCCTTCCCCTACTCCAAACATTCAAATAAAAATAGTTGGCAATCGACTTTCCCATAAAAACACCATTAACATTACATTTTGAAATTAGAAGCCTCTGGCTGAAACACTTGTTCTAGCACCGCAGGCAGTGCATACTAGAATGAAAACCCTTTTCTCCCTGGTAATATAAGTGTCTGGAGCGCCGCAAACCGGGCAAATTACAAATAGCTTAGCATATCTATTTAGAATGTTAAATATGGTTGAACTTGAAAATCTACCTTGAAGAATTAGCCTCGAATCCTCTACATCTCCAGCTGTTCCCAACTCTCTTAAAAGGAAGCGTAACACATGTTTAATATCTCTATTTAAAACGTCACAGATCTCCTTGAAATTATACACTATTGTTCGATTACCTATGATGGATGTATTGGGGATAGGTAGTTTAAATCTTTCACCCCTACTTATTTTTTGGGGGAGCATTGAGAGAGCCCTGTCAAGCATCTCCTCATAGCTCCACTCACTTACATGTTTCAAGAAAAAACCTCCATCTGCGCCATAATATGAGTACATCAACATAAAGTTTTCGACATAAAGAGATAAATAACATGTTAATTCTCAATTAATTGTATGGAATATATCATAGTATCTAAATCCATAGTTACGATGGGCAGAAGGGGAATTTTAAAAGATGGAGCTATAGTTACGGAGGATGACAGGATAATAGATATTGGAAGAATTGAAGAGATAAAGAGAAAATATCCGAGATATGAGAAGATAGATGCATCCAACTGCATATTACTTCCAGGATTAATAAACACCCATACACATATAGCTATGAGTCTGTTGAGAGGTTACGCTGACGATTTAAAATTACATGAATGGCTGAACAATTGGATATGGCCTCTTGAAAAGGAGATGACTGATAGAGACATTTATGTAGGTGGACTTTTAGCAGCAATAGAGGCATTAAGAATGGGTACTACAACAATAAACACGATGTATCATCACCATCCAGAATATAATGAGGTGAGAGCAATTTATGAAACCGGTATGAGAGGAGTGGCATCCCATACATGCTTCAGCTGGAGAATTGAGGAAGATTATAAAATGTTGGAAGATCTTATAAGAAAATGGCATGGAAAAGGCAGTTGGAGGATAAGGGCTGCAGTCTCACCCCATGCACCATACACTGTCAGCCCGAAACATTTGAAGGAACTGAAAGAATATGTTGATGCAAAGAATATGGAAGCTGAAGCAGATTATGAAAAGCTAATCTGGCATATACATACAGCCGAGACTAAAAATGAACCTGAAATGATTAAGGAAAAATTCAATGTAGATGTAAGTGGAGGAGTATTGAAATACTTATATGATCTTAAAGTGCTGGGAGAGGAAGTTTTAGCAGCACATTGTGTATGGTTGACTGAGGAAGATGTTGAAGTTATGAAAAAAACCCGGACGAAGGTTTCCCATAATCCAATAAGTAATTTAAAACTGGCTTCAGGGATAAGTCCAATATATAAATTGATAGATGCGGGAATAACGGTTTCTCTAGGTACTGACAGTGCATGTTCAAATAATGCATTGGACATGTTTGAAACTATGAAAGCTGCAGCACTTATACAGAAAGGGTTAACCATGAATCCTACAGTGATATCGGCTGATGAAGCATTAAAAATGGCTACAGTTAAAGGTGCTGAAGCATTGAATTGGAGCAGCCAGATAGGTAGATTGGAGATTGGAATGAAGGCAGACATTATAGCTGTAGAGCTGGATAAACCTCATTTAACACCGCTATACAATGAGATCAGCCACATAGTATATGCAGCTAAGGGATTGGATGTTAAACATGTAATGGTGGATGGAAAGATTATAATGGAAAATTATAAAATTAAAACTGTAGATGAAGAAGAAATAATGAAAGAAGCTGAAAAAACAAAAGAGAAATTGTTGGAAAAAGTGAAGAGGTAAAGGAGAATGAAATCTAAAATAAGGGATATAAAGCTTGCAGCTCAAGGAAGGAAGCAGATAGAATGGGCTGAAATGAAGATGCCGGTTTTAATGAAGATAAGGGAGAGATTTAGAAAAGAAAGGAGACTTGAAGGAATAAGGATAGCTGCCTGTTTACATGTAACAAAAGAAACCGCCGTTCTGATGAGAACATTAAAGGATGGAGGAGCGGAGATAGCCTTAGCAGCATCTAATCCCCTTTCAACCCAAGATGATGTGGCTGCAGCTCTAGTGGAAGATGAAATAATGGTTTATGCATGGAAGGGAGAAGGAGAAGAAGAATACTTCCAAAACATTAGAAGAATTATCAGCATAAAACCTCAAATAACAATGGATGACGGTGCGGATCTAACAGTGGAGATACATAATATGAAGAGGGCTGAAGGCATAATTGGAGGGACTGAAGAAACTACAACGGGAGTAACAAGGATAAAAGCCATGGAGAAAGG
>Ga0190361_1000204_pt1 | contig 24815 bp, 21 predicted proteins | sample 48721845_MG_FD_161273 | JGI IMG/M metagenome (GOLD analysis project Ga0190361, IMG submission 161273) | Hydrothermal vent microbial mat bacterial communities from Southern Trench, Guaymas Basin, Mexico - 4872-18-4-5_MG | ecosystem: Environmental > Aquatic > Marine > Hydrothermal vents >... | reverse complement strand
TGGTTTTTTATTCGGAATGTTTATGCACGCAATCTTCCTTGCCTGCTTCGCGAAAAGGGTTACTATCTTTGGAGTTGCTATGTATGCTTTTTGGTTTCGGTATTTCATCCACCAAGAGACGGACCTGTTTGCGGATTTCTTGGTCTCTATGAGGGGAGCCGCTGTGTTGGGTGGAATACTGTTTGCCGTCGCGCTGCTGGCTAAGGTGCTTCATCCTGCCGGTCGTTTTCCTTATGGACAAGAGGGACTGTCTTGGCACCGTTAAGGGTGAAACACGAGTTTGTGTGGAATTCAGGCGGAACAGAGCGTAGTCGTAGACGAAGCAATGTTACAAGCATAAACATCCCCGCGTTAAAACGCGAGGCTTCCGTCTTCAGGTCAGACGACACCGAATCGTCAAACGATGCTTGGTGCGGACTTAAGTCCGCACTAAGCAACAGCGTCGGTTCGGGAAGCCTCGCACTTACAGTGCGGGGATAACAGCGTCCATTTGCGCGCAGAATATAGACGATGATATCTTTTGTCATAGCAGATACTTCCAAGAGGGCTGTGTCGGACGCATTATACCACTGCGCCGGCGCAGCCCCTTTCTTATCATCAAATTTGTGTTTCACCTTTAGGGGTGCCAAGACATCAATAGATACACATATTTTCGTCCCTGTCCACAGATTTTCCAGCACCCGCACCAGTAATGCGGCTTACAATTCTGACCTGGAGGAAGCATCAAAACGACGCTTCGTGCCCCAATCTCATAGGGAACAGGGGGATGGCTATAGATTTTCCTCTTTCTGCAAGACCACGAATTTGTATCAAACAGAACAATTGCTGTCAAGAAAAAACGCAATGGTTGTAAAGGATGCGTTCAGGGAAGATATCACTTTTGGGGGCGTAAGGTTTTGTGGAGGGCGGCGAGGACGCCGTTGACAAAAGCGGCGGCATCAGGTGAGGCGAACCGCTTCGCCGACTCCACCGCTTCGTCTATCACCGTCGCCACAGATATGTCTGAAGAATGCAGTAACTCCCACGCCGCTATCCGTAAAACTATCTTCTCAACCAGTCCGATGCGTTTCCAGTCCCAGTGTTGGCAGAGAGGCGCGATGTAGGAGTCCAGTTTTTCTTTTTCGCGGAGAACGCCGATGACGAGTTTTTTTGCGTAGTTTGCGGCGGATTTTGATTTAAGTCGCAGGATAAGGCGTTCGGGGTGTTTTATGAGTGCTGGGTGTAGTTCTGCTTCGTAGAGTTGCATAAGGGCGATGCGACGAGCGACGGAGCGGCGTGGGAGCATATGATTTCCCCTTTTTCAGCAGATACGAGGGAGTTGTTCGCCGAAGGGCATATCAAGGATGCGTGCGCCGCCGCAACGCCGCACGGAACGCCCCGCTGTCGTAGCCCTTATGCAGGCAAAGCACAGCCGCGCTTCATCAGCAGACGCATAAAACGCCAGCAGGTGGAAAGGCAGCGCTTTGGTGCTTTCTTGCTAATCTAATTGAAATTAGCCCTTTTATTTTATTGAGCCGTCAGCAGTTATGGGTCTGGGCTGTTGACCTCCCACATTTCTCCTGTGACCAGAAAAACAGTTCTTTCACAGATGTTGGTGGCACGGTCGGCGATTCTTTCCAGTTTGCGTGCTGCGCGCATTAGATGGGTCGCACGCGTTATCGTTCTTGGGTCTTCTATCATAAACGACAACAATTCGCGGTAAACCTGATGATAGAGCGCGTCCACCTCGTCGTCCTCCTTGCAGATTGCTCTTGCTGCTTCCGCGTCGCGACGCAGAAAGGCTTTGATGCTCCTCCTTATCATATCGGTCGCTTTCTCCATCATACGAGGAATATCTATTAAGGGTTTTAACAACGGTTCGTCGCCGATTTGGATGACGATTCTGGCGATTCCTGCGGCGTTGTCGCCTATGCGCTCAAGGTCGCTTATGATGTTCAACAATGCGACGATTTCGCGTAGGTCGGTGGCAACAGGCTGTTGGGTGGCTATCAGATTAACACAGCGCTCCTCTATCTCCCAGCGTTTCTTGTTGATGAGCAGGTCATTGGATGTAATCTTTCTTGCTTCATCCACATCGCGCGACTTCAACGCTTCCACAGAGCGCTCTATCGCTGTTATCGTCATCTCTCCCATCTTGACAAGTTCTTTCTCAAGGTCTTTTAACTCTTTGCGGAGATTCTCTCTCAGCATAAACTCCCTCCTTACAGGTTAGCCGAAACGACCGCTGATATAGTCCTCTGTGAGATGCTCTTTCGGGTTGGTGAAGATGCGCTTTGTCTCGCCAAACTCAATAAGTCGCCCAAGATACAGAAATCCTGTAACGTCTGAAACTCTGGCTGCCTGCTGCATATTGTGGGTGACTATGACAATTGTGTATTGTTTCTTAAGCCTCATCATCAATTCCTCTATTTTGAAGGTAGAAGCAGGGTCAAGAGCCGAGCACGGCTCATCCATCAGGATGACTTCAGGTTCCACCGCCAGCGCTCTGGCGATGCACAGCCTCTGCTGCTGTCCACCCGACAGTTCCATTGCCGAGGCATGCAGACGCTCTTTCACCTCATCCCACAAGCCGGTGTCCCTTAATGTCCTCTCCACAACTTCGGAGATTGTGCTTTTACTTTTGACTCCCTTTATCCGCAAGCCGTAAGCGATGTTGTCGTATATTGATTTCGGAAACGGATTCGGCTTCTGAAAAACCATGCCCACTCTTCGTCTGATGTCTGTCACATCAACATCCTCGGCGTAGATGTCTTTCCCGTCAAGAAACACCTGCCCGCTGACCTTTGCTTCAGGGGTGAGGTCAATCAATCTATTCAGACACCGTAGGAGGCTGGATTTGCCGCATCCTGATGGACCGATTATCGCTGTTATTTTGTTGCGGCGAATTCTTAAATTGATGTTTTTTAAGACAACCCTTTCCCCATACGACAGAGTGAGTTCTTTTGTGACGATTTTATCGTCTTCCATAGTGCAGAAGCCTCCATATTAAGCTACATTTTGAGTTTCTTCCTTGCCCTATATCGCAGGATGATTGCGAGCAGATTCATTGCCAACACAACAGCGAGGAGAACCAAAGCGGTGCCGTAAGCGATGGGTTTAACCAGTTCAGTAGCGTGGTGCTGTGTTGAGAGGATATACAGATGGTAGGGCAGCGCCATGAACTGGTCAAATGGAGAGGTAGGGAGTTTTGGGATGTAGAAGGCGACCCCAGTGAAGAGGAGAGGGGCTGTCTCTCCTGCAGCGCGTGAGAGTCCCAGAATCGCGCCGGTCAGTATCCCCGGAAATGCATATGGCAGAACATTCGTGCGGATGGTCTGCCATTTGGTTGCTCCCAGCGCCATCGCTCCTTCTCTGAACGACTTCGGAACTGCTTTGAGCGCCTCCTCAGAAGTGGTGATAATCCACGGAAGAGTCAGAAGCCCCAATGTGAGTCCTGATGAGAGCACCGAAGCGCCGAAACCAAGCCCCCTCATAAACAGAACCACGCCGAACAGACCATAAACGATGGACGGAACTCCCGCCAGGTTCCTGATCGCCGCACGGATGAGACGCACTACCTTTCCTTCTCTGGTGTATTCGCTCAGATATATCGCTGCGCACACGCCAAGAGGAATTGAAAAAAGCGCGGTTATGAATGTCACAAACACCGTGCCGACAATCGCAGGAAATATTCCGCCTTTGGTCATCCCCTCCCTCGGATAGTCTGTTAGAAACTCCCAACTTATCACCCCCGCCCCCTTGAAGGCGATGTCAAAAATGATGACTCCCAGTATCAGGACACTTATGACGGCGCACAGCCGCAATGCTCCAAAACCTAACATCCCTTTGCACTTTTTAAGGTTCATCCCGTCAACCTCCTATGTTTTGCGGTTATCATCTCCGCGACAAGATTGATACCTAGGGTGATGATAAAGAGAACGGCGCCGACGGCAAAGAGCGCGTAATAGTGTGCGGTGCCGTAAGGAACCTCCCCCAACTCAATAGCGATGGTGGCGGTGAGGGTTCTGACCGAGTCAAGGAATCCGTGCGGCATAGCCGTCGCATTACCGGTTGCCATCAGAACGGTCATTGTTTCGCCGACAGCACGCCCGACGCCTAACACAACCGAAGCCGCAATTCCCTGGAAAGCCGCCGGTATTGTCACGCGAACCAGTGTCGTCCAACGACTCGCCCCCAGCGCATACGACGCCTCCTTGTATTCTGTCGGAACCGCCCTTATGGCGTCCTCAGAAACGCTTATAATCGTTGGCAACGCCATGACCGCCAGAAGAATAGAACCGTTCAGAGCATTCAATCCGGATGACAAGCCGAACACATCCGCAATAAGCGGTCCGACAAGAACTATGCCCAAAAAACCTATCACCACCGACGGGATACCTGCCAAAATCTCTATCGCCGGTTTCAAGATTTCCCTGACCCTTGGGCTTGCAACCTCGGCTATGTAGGCTGCAGCGCCCACCCCTAACGGCACCGCTATCAGCATAGCCCCCAGCGTCGTCATAAATGTGCTTACAATCATCTGAACTATCCCATACGACGGCTCACCATAAGCCGAAGGATTCCATCTCGTTCCGAAGAAGTCCCAAAAACCCACATCCTCAAAGGCTCGTATGGCGTTGAGGACGAGCATCAGAAAAATTCCCGCAAGGATGACGACCGCCGAAAACGCCGTCAGAAAGAACAAAAAGTGTATTGCCTTCTCTTTAAGCCTGCTCAGCATCATTCAGACAGCCCCAAAACCTTCTTGTTGGCTTTCATATGGTCGGGAGTGATGGGATAAAAGCCTTCCTTGGTGACTATCTTTTGCCCTTCCTCGCTCAACTCAAACCGTATGAACTCAAGTATTGCGCCTTTCGGCTTGCCGTTTGTGAACTGATACAGCGGTCGCGCAAGGGGATAAAGCCCCTCCTTCACATTCTCCACTTTAAGAGGCGTTACAGCAGGAGAGGAAGCGTCTTTGGCTATCCTCAAAACTTTCAATGCCGCTTCAACTCTTCCCTTCTCGTCCACCGCATAGCCAATACCGACATAGCCAATTCCCGCTTTGTCCTTCTTAACCGCCTCCACAATATGGCTGTTGCCTATCATGCCCTTCATCCTCGGAGAGTAGTCCCCTTTAACAACCTTGTCCCTGAAGTAGACAAAAGTTCCTGAAGCGCTTGTGCGTCCGTATAAGGATATCTCCATATCAGGTCCGCCAACCTCACTCCATCTTTTAATCTCACCCCTATAAATCCGCCCTAACTGCTCAAGCGTCAGAGAGTCAATGGGAAGACTCTCGTTAACGATTATGGCTAATCCGTCCAGCGCGATGACCACTCCTACAGGTTCCACACCTCTCTCTTTCGCCAGTTTTATCTCTTTACTCTTCATCGCGCGCGAGGCGTCCGCTATGTCAACCTCCTTGTTGATCAGAGCCGCTATCCCCGTCCCAGAACCACCTCCTGTCACCGCAACCCATATATCAGAACGCTTCTTCATAAACTCCTCCGCCAGCCTCTGAACCAGATTCACCAATGTGTCTGACCCACGAATCCGAATGAGAACCTTCCCCGTTTTTCCACTCGGCGCAACTCTTCCCTCCTCCTCATCCCTGCTACCACAGCCAGCCACCGTCACTGAAAGCAGAACCATCCCCACTAACAGACCACCACGCGCAGACCTCAACATACCAAAACCCTCCAAAGTTACCTCATCCCCCAATGGGGACCTGCTGATACCCATTCAGGAAACCTGCTCCTAAAATCTGATCTGAAGCAGCACCTCAAAAATGTTCTCATCGCCTTCGGCAGGGTCTCCTTCACGCAACTTGCGCCAGTTCAGTTGCAACTTCGCCGTATGCGGCTCCTTCGGATTGAAAAAGAATGTCACACCAACCGTGATAACCTCCGTTCTGTAATGCTCACTTCTGTTTCTGTCCCATAACTCGTAACGAACGCCCGCCTCAACATTCTTCAGTAACCCCACGAACGCTTTGACATAGTAACCTTCAAAATCAAATGCATCGGCGCCGTCCTCTATGCGTCCACTCATAAACTCTCCGCCGAAACGGCAAGGCTTCAGAAACACAGTCAAATCAACCGAGCCGTATTCCAAATCATTGACATAGTCGTAAGGAGCGTCCATCTTTGTCGGTATCCACTCATCGTGTTGATGGTTCTTAAGATAGCAGGTGCCGAACCGAAAGAGTCCCTTAAGTTGAAACTCCATCCGTGCGGTATACATAAGCGCCTCATTCTCGGCTCCTTCTTTGCCATCCGTGACCGAACCGTAAAGACGAAGTTTCAGTTCCCTTCCACCAACTTTCCGCTTCAGCGCATCGCCGTAAAGCATAATTCCTATATCCCGTGACTGCGGTAGACGCACCTCTGAGGACATTATCGGGCGTGTCGTAAAATCCATCTTGCCTGACGACCAGAACGCCCCAAATGAGCCCGGATACTTGAACTTGCCCGCCCGTATCCTAAGCGGGGAAACCCCCAGATAATCCACATACATATCTGACCCGACCAATTTCCCTTTGCCAGGCTCATCCATCTTGTAAGCAGGTCTTAGACGATACTTGAAGTCACCGCCGAGTTTTCCTTCTACGAAAATATCAATATTGACTTTGGAGTAGATGTTATAGTCAGTCTGTCCGTGCGGGTCCTCAAAGAGTGCCGACAGTTTAATCTGCGCCTTGACCTTCGTCTCCTTCCTCCATCCTTCCTCGGAAGGCTTCTTATGCTCACCCGCGAGGAGGCAGAAACCTAACACGCAGGAGACCGCAGCGACCCCACCTCTAAGCATAACCAACCTCCTAAAAAGACAATCCCCCTCGCTCCACGCCGAGGGGGGAAACCAGATTGTCTGCAACAACCAAGGTATGGCAAAAAAGGTGTGCAAAAAGCCGATGCGGTATACACGCTGCGGAAATGTGTTATACCGCCACAAAGAGGAACTTTCTGATTCGCTCTCCGTTTCCACCACTACGGTGTCACCACAAAACCACTCCTCTTTGTGGCTTCGCACTGCCTTATAAGCAGCGCCAAGAGGGTGTCAAGAACTTTCGCAAATTTTTTGATGATTTTTTGCGATGCGCTGAAACCGTGGTCCAGACTAAAATTTCGTCGTTTGCATCCATAAAGCGGCACATAAGTTTCACGCACAGCAGGTTTAAGCGTAGTGACTTGATGTTGACTGATGCATCCTCGCTTTTCAGGAGGTTAAGCATCAATCAATCAATCTCCCTGAATCAGCCCACCAAATACACTTCCTCACAACTCGTGCTACTCTGCCTGCAACAAGACACATAAAACCGCAACAACTCCGTCCAGTCCACAGCAACGATATGCGGCAATCCTCCGAAGAAGCCTTCTAATGGTTTCTTCGGAGGTTTTTTATGTTGTTTTAGGCGTTAACTATCTCTTGTTGTCCAAAACTGTAAATACCTCAGATGCGATGCTGCTTGACAGAGCAACCTATCACACAGTATACTGTTTTAAAACCCGATGCCGGTATAGTCGGAAAAGGTCTAAGTGATGGATAGAACCAAACGGATTAAGACGGCGATAATCGTGTCACATCCTATCCAATACTTCGCCCCACTCTACAGGCGAATGGCAAAACATCCAAGGATCGACCTAACCGTCTTCTACTTCGCAAAATGGGGACTTCAGCCAACGCTTGACCCAGGTTTTGGAAAGGTGATATCCTGGGACATACCACTGCTGGACGGATACAAATATAAGTTTCTTCCCAACAGGTCTCCTTGGCGGAAAAGACCTGATGTTCTTGGCAGCTTCAATCCTTCAATAGCAAGTGAACTTGTTAAGGGGCGCTTTGATACGGTGATCATCCACGGACACAACGGCTTTAATCAACTCTACGCCTTATGGCGCCTTAGAAAATCAAAGACCATAACTTTCATGACGGGAGACGGCAATATACTGCTCGAGGGCGACAAACCTGCGTGGAAGATCCGTTTAAAGAGGGTGCTGTTACCAAAAATCTACTCAATGGTTGACGGCTTCTTGTCGAATGGGAAGAACAATAGGCGATACTACGAGTATTATGGCGTTTCCCCAGAAAAGATTTTCTTCGCTCCCATACTGTGCGTTGATAACGAGCGTTTTATGAAAACGGCGGAGAAATGGCGTCACAGAAAAAGAGAACTACGCAGACGACTCGGGCTTCCGCCTGATAAGGTGGTGTTTATCTTTTCCGGAAAATTGGTTCCGCGGAAGCGTCCAGTGACGCTTCTAAGAGCATATCAGTTGGCAAAACCAGAAATACAAAAGAATGCCTTTCTCGTTTTCGTGGGAGATGGGCCAAATCGTGCAGAAATAGAATCATCTGATGTCAGCAATATACTGGTTGCAGGTTTCATAAACCAGCAACAAATACCGCTTTACTACGCCGCTGCAGATGTCTTAGTATTCCCCTCATACTACGACCTTTTTCCTCTTTCGGTCAACGAGGCTATGTGCGCTGCTCTTCCGGTAGTCCTCTCCGACCGAGTTGGGTGGGCTGGGGAGCTTGTACAGGACGGGGTTAACGGTTTAATCTTTCCGTGTGACGACGTTAAAGCGCTTGCAAAGGCTATTGAGACACTTGTCAAAGACCCGAGAAAGAGAGAAAGAATGGGGCAAGAATCCCTGCGAATCGTGCAGAAGTATTCATACGACAGGTTCATAGAAGGTTTCATAGACGCCTATGAGACGCTTAAAACGCGAAAACGCTCCTGATCCCCGCGATTCCGTTAGAATAGCCTCTGGAAGCACAGAGAAGCGATATGGAGAACGGAAGAGCGGAGACTGGTAGTGGCGGAGCAGGTGTCTACACGCAAAACCTCCTCGCAGTCGCAAGAAAGGAGGAATAGAAATGGAGGGATACATACAGGAAATGCAGCAAGGAGGATACTCGCCAGAAAATGTTGACGAATTCCATTATGTGTTTATGCGTTACTTGGCAGGTCACTATTTCCCCGACAAGAAAAGTAAAATTTGCGACATAGGAATCGGTGCCGGGCATTGTACCATTCCCTTACTTAAGTTGGGATACAAGAACGTATACGGAGTTGACATCGACGACTACAATGCCAGAACCTTTGAACGGATGGGGATTCAATTTTTTAAGGCGGATGTGGAAAGGGACGAATTACCTTTCCAAGCAGGCTTCTTTGATGTTATTATCTGTTTTCATCTTATAGAACATTTATTTGACCCCTCCAATTTTTTGAACGAATGCAAGAGAATTTTAAAAGATGGAGGAAAGTTGATTCTTGCGACACCCGATTGGCGTAAGCAATATAAGACGTTTTGGCGTGACCCTACTCATAGACATCCTTATGACAAAGTATCGCTTACCAGACTATTACGGATTTTCGGTTTCAAAATTCTTCGCTGTTCATCTTTGGGATGCATTAGAGGAATCGGCAGGACTAAGTTATGGAAAACATTTCCCTTTCTAATGTTTACCGGACTTGACATAATCGCAATTGCGGTGAAAAAGAAGGAGGAGTGAGTGCTTGACTGCTCTTTCAGGACGCCAAAGAAGCCCACACTTAAGGCTTTGCCTATCGTGGGAATCCTCCGCGTGGCTAATATTATCTTGAGGGTCGTCGCAAGGGTGTTTTTTGGTGTTCTCCCGTGGCGGAAGAACTGGCAGCCGAAAAGAATACTGGTGCATCGGTATGGGAATGTGGGGGATGTGGTGGTGGCGGTGCCGGCATTGGCGGCACTGCGGCTGCGGTTCCCGAATGCCTACATTGTCCTTCTCACCTCCCCAGGCAGCGAAAAATGGAATCTACCGGGAGCCAAGGAAATCCTGGCTCACTCCGATGTGGTTGATGAAATATGGTGCTATTATCTTGAAGACATCCACGAATCCAAACGAAGGCGGCGGCTGATTGAACGCATCAGACGCGGTCGTTTCGACCTGCTGGTCGCGTTGAACAACGAACGTCAGCCTCTCCGGAAGCAGGTCAGGGAAATGGTTTTCTTTCGGCTTTGCGGAATCCGAAGGGCAATCGGATGGGAGGTTGTTCACCCCCCGGATTGTTTCAGAAGGTGGGCGCGGAAGATGGAGTTTTTGCCTCAGACGCTGCGCCTTCTGCGTCTGATAAGGCGATTACGCGTAGATGAGCGAACTGCCATTAAAAGCGCAGCGAGATTCCTGCGCGGCTCTGATGCTGACGCTTCCTGGGCTGAAACGGTCGTTGCCCAACTTCGTGTTCGGGGGCGCAAGGTCATCGGGTTGCATCCAGGAGGCAAAACGGCTGTGCAGAAATGGCCGCTCGAGAGGTGGGAGGAACTTGCGAGGCGCGTGAAAAAGACAGGGTTTCGCATACTTGTCCTCGGGGGAGATACCGACAGGGAATGGTGCGAGAGGATTCGTCCTTACTGTGATGGAGAGATGTTCATCAAATTACCGTTCGGTAGGTTAATTGAACTCACACGCAGGCTCGACGTGTTAGTTTCTCACGACACAGGGTTAGCACATATTGCCGCCGCATTAGGAACGCCCCTGGTTGCGATATACAGTGGCAGAAACTACAGGTACAAATGGGACCCTTTCGGATGTGGACGCATACGGGTGATTCGGGCTGACAACATCGACTGCGAGGGCTGTTTTCTGTCTGACTGCCCCACGCATCGGTGCATGCGGGAAATAGATGTTGACAGGGTCGTAACAGCTGTAGGGGAACTCTGTGCATGTGTGGAATAGTGGGGGCAGCCCAAACAAGCATCCATCTTGAAGCCACATCGCAGGCGACGTTGCCGGTGCTGTAGTTGACCTCGTCAAAGACAACGGTTTATCGTGCCAATCGTCAACGCTCTGACAGAAAAACTTCTTTTGTTGCAGAAAAAGAAAGAAGTGTGTTACAATATGGGATGGGAATCGGAAAAGATAATCTTCAAATCAGGCATGGAACGGGCCGCCGATGGCTTATGGACGGCTATCAAATTCGCACTTGAAAAGGTTCGCCGAGTATGCCTATGAGACACAAGCGGATAATGATGGAGATGGTTGGGACAAGTGTTGGGGGCGGACGCACATATATCCGCCATTTCCTCCGCACACTGCCTGAAGTTGACAAACGTAACGAGTGGTTTGTTTTTGTGCATCCGAGAGTGAAAGAAGAGGAAAGATGGGACCTGCCGCCGCGGATAAAGGTGCTCACCAGCCGCTTCGCCGTCAAATCCTGGCTGCATCGGATACTGTGGCAGCAGGTATACATTCCGTGGTTTGTTTTACGCCATCGGATAGATGTTCTTTTCTCCGCCGCGCATTTCGGTTCTCTTTTCGCCCCCTGCCGCCGTGTCGTGTTGCTGTGCAACGCTTCCTGTTTTGGTCCAATTTATCTGGAAAGGTTGCTCAACTGGTCGCCTGTCAACGATAACCTTAAGATGCGTCTACATCGGTTTCTGACCTTGCTGAACATCCGTTTTAATCATGTGGTTTTGACGCCGACGAAGGCGATGCGGGACATAGTCGGCTCCTGTTACCGCATTCCCCGCCGCAAATGGTCGTTTGTTCATTACGCTTACCAACACATAGCGGCCACCAAAAAGCCTTCTATTTCTCCAGCAACCGAGGGCGTGTTGAAAGAAAAATGCAAAGGGAAAAAGATCGTTTTGTTCGTTTCCGCATGGACCGTTTTCAAGAATGTATCTGTCGTTTTGCGAGCGGCAGACTTACTCTCAGATACCCATCCTGAAATACAGTTCGTGCTGACGATGGATTTTTCTAAACCGCCTGTTCATACAATGGGTCTGGCTCCCCGCGTTCTATCCCGCATGTATGCCCATCAAGCCGCGGAGATACAAAAGCGGAAGAATATTTCCCAAAGCGGGCACGTTTCATTGTCTGAAGTGCGGCTGCTGTATGAACTTTCTGATGTGACGATTTTCCCTTCTGTGCTCGAGTCTTTTGGCTTCCCTATGTTGGAAGCGCTTGCCAATGGCAAACCCGTTATTGCGGCTGATCTTCCCGTCAACAGGGAAGTTCTGGGGAAACAAGGCGTTTATTTCGATCCCCTGAACGCATCTGATCTGGCGGATAAGATTCTCGAAGTGCTCAAAAACAAGTCTGTCTGCATAGGAAAGGTTAACTTTCACACTTGGGATGTCTACATTCAAAAAATCATAAATATTTTACCATGTCGGGCCTGGAGGTAACAGTAGGAGGAAGAAGGCTCCTGATGTGTGGGATATGTGGGGTTGTGGGCGAGGCGAACATCGGTGCGGTCGAGCAAATGGCTGTGTCGCTGCGACACAGAGGACCCGATGACGAAGGCGTCAAAGTCCTCCGCAGCCCATCGGCCGCGCTGGGACACACTCGCCTTGCCATAATTGACCTTTCCGACGCCGCGGCTCAGCCTATGTCCACTCCTGACGGTCGCTTCCACATCACATACAACGGCGAGGTTTACAACTTCCGTGAAATCAGAACCGAACTCGAAGCACACGGCTACCGCTTCCGTAGCAACTCCGATACAGAAGCGGTGCTTAACGCGTATGCTGAATGGGGGCCTGACTGCCTCAGGCGTTTTGACGGGCAGTTTGCGTTCGCGGTCTGGGACGCCAGAGACGGGGCTCTGTTTCTTGCCCGTGACAGGCTCGGCATAAAGCCGCTTTATTATGCCGCGGATGGGAAACGCTTCGCCTTCGCGTCCGAAATCACCCCTCTGCTTGGAACAGAGCGGGTATCAGGCAATCTCAACTGGCGTGGGGTGGTTGATTTGCTCTTCTACGGCTACACGGTTCCGCCTGCCACCTGTTATGCCGACATTTGCGAACTGCCGCCGGCGCATTATGCTATCTGGCGGAACGGATGTCTCACTTTACGCCGTTATTGGCAACTTCAACCTGCAAGGGAACTCCGCAGCGCCGCCGAACTTGTTGAGCAGTTTCTGGCTCTGTTCCAGCGAGCCGTGGAAATGCGCCAGATTGCTGATGTTCCGGTCGGTGTCTTCCTGTCAGGCGGCGCGGATTCCTCCAGCGTCGCCGCGTTTGCAAACGCCACCATCGCCATCACCGTATCTTTTCCCGGTTTTCCGTATCAGGACGAGGTGAAGTTCGCGCGCAAAGTTGCACGTCATCTCGGGTTGAAACACGTCGTGATTGAGGTGCCTTTCAAACCCGATGAAACACTTTTGAATTATCTTCTTGGACACTTCGGGCAGCCGTTCGGCAATCCGACGGCGATGCTGACGTGGTATCTGGCGCGGGCTGCGTGCCGACACGTCAAAGTCATCCTCGCTGGTGACGGCGGCGACGAGGCTCTTTTAGGCTATCCGCGCCACAACGGATACGCCCTCTCCTGCTCCCTCCAAAACGCCTTGCCGAACCTGTTACGGAAGTTGCTGTCGCACCTCACACTGCCGTTTGAGTCCACCCGCGGCTTGCACGCACTGCGCCGTGTCAACGAGTTCCTCTCAACGCTTCATCTACCACCAGAAGTCGGATACGCCCACTGGAACGCCTATTTCACGACCCCTATGTTGCGAAAACTCCTGCGCGGCGAGCCGGCACAGTTACTTGAAGAGTATGACCCTGCCGAGTTCCTAATGGGCGCATTGCGACGCTTTGGACGCGGTGCCGAGGCAGCAGCCGCGGCCGACACTCTTTCTTTCCTGCCGTTCAACGTACTCCAGTACGGAGACCGTATGTCTATGGCGCATTCGCTTGAAGTGCGCGTTCCGTTCTGCGATCACAAACTGGTTGAGTTCTGCGTGGGACTTCCCGCAAAGTTGAGACACCGCCCGCATCGTGCAAAGCATATTCTTCGTGTGGCTGTGCGGGGGCGGTTGCCGCATACTGTCTTCACACGCGAAAAAGTTGGGTTCAATCCGCCGACCGCTGAACTCATCAACACAACTCTAAGACCACTCTTTGACGCTCTTCCCAACAATCTGCCTGACTGGCTCAACGCTGAATATGTCCAGCAATTGTTGAACGAGCACCGCGCCGGAAAACGCGATCACGCTCTCCGCCTATGGCTGCTGCTTATGCTCTCAAAATGGTGGAAACCATAACACATATGAGGCAATAGCAGAATTTGCACCCTTGACCAAAAGAATATCGGGTTGTGTGAGACCCAACGCACCAATATAATTGTGGACTCCCATAAAGGAGATGGTTTTGCTGTCTTTATGGCAGGATCTGCGGTCAGGAAAGGTTGTCGCCGCCGAAACGCCAAAACCTACCTTAAACCAAGGCTTCCTCCTTGTACGTAACCTTGCCTCATTTGTCTCCGTCGGCACAGAGAAAGCGGCACTGCAGTTTGCCAAAAAGAGCATCCTGGGTAAGGCACTCGCGAGAAAGGACCTGCTGGCAAAGGTGCTCCAGAAAGTCCACCGAGAAGGGATGCGCAAAGCCCTAAAAGCCGCCTTTGAACGGCTGTCAGAACCCCTGCCACTTGGATATTCCGCCTGCGGCGTGGTGGAAGAGGTCGGTGATGGGGTTGATGGACTTCGTTGTGGCGACATCGTCGCCTGCTGCGGGGTCGGATACGCCTGTCACGCAGAATTCACAAGTGTGCCGAAAAACCTTGCCGTGAAGGTGCCGAAAGGGGTTGAGGCGGAGGAGGCGGCGGCTGTGGCGCTTGGCGCAATTGCGCTTGAGGGTGTGAGGGTAGCGGATTTGCGCGTTGGCGAGGTGGCGGTCGTTTTGGGGCTTGGGATAGTGGGTCAGTTGGCGGCGCAGATTGCAAAGGCGGCGGGATGTGCGGTCTTCGCGCACGACCCAAACACAAGGCGCTGCGAGGTGGCGCGCCGCGTCGCAGGAATCGAGGCGTTTGATGATTTTGCAGCGCTTAAGGATGCCCTATTTTCGCGAATCGGGCACGGCGCGGATGCGGTTCTGCTCGCCGCCGCCACGAGGTCAAATCAGCCCATCCGCCACGCACCGCAACTCCTGCGCAAACGCGCCCGCGTCGTCGTCCTCGGCGATGTCGGACTCAACATCCCCCGTAAACCCTATTATCTGGGTGAGCATGAGGTGCGCTTCTCCTGCTCATATGGTCCTGGACGCTATGAGCGGGCATATGAGGAGCATGGGGTTGAGTATCGGCTTGAGCATGTCCGCTGGGATGAGCAGCGCAATATGGAGGCGTTTCTGCGCCTTGTGGCTGACGGCAAAGTCAAGGTGGCGCCACTCATTGAGGAGCGTGTTCGGATTGATGACGCACCGCAGGTTTATGAGCGCCTTGACGCAGGCGAGGATTTGCTTGGTGTTGTGATAACCTATCCGCAGCGTGAGGAAGTCCACATCGGTCTGCCTGCACCGCAAAAGGCAACGGCAGGGCTGAAATTTGCCCTGATAGGTGCGGGCAGTTTTGCGCGCACGGTGCTTCTGCCGGCGTTGCTTGATGAGGGCGCGGTGCCGCATATTGTCTGCACACAAACCCCCGCCAAAGCCGCCGCCGTTAAAGAGCGTTTCGGCTTCGCAGACGCTACCTGCACCCCTGATGACGCCATAAACTCCAACGCCGATTTCGTCGTCATCGCCACCCCCCACTCCACACACGCAGACCTCCTCTGCAAAGCGCTTGAAGCCCAAAAACCTGCCTTTTGCGAAAAACCGCTCGCCATAAACCGCCAGCAGTTCAGGCGCGTTCTTGAGACATACCGCAAAACGCGCACCCCTTTTATGGTCGGCTTCAACCGCAGATTTTCTGAAGGCTGCCGCAGGCTGCGCCAGAAACTGCCCCCAGGCACGCCTGCGCTGCTCTCCTACATCGTCAACGCAGGACCTGTTGAGCCCGATTCCTGGATTGCAGACCCAAAAGAAGGCGGACGCATTGTCGGCGAGGTCTGCCATTTTGTGGACACTCTTTGCTACATTGTCGGTGCGGATATTGTTGAGGTGGCGGCGTTCTGCCCGCCTGCAGCAGGCGCAGGCTCTGGACCCGCAAACGAGGCTGTCATCATCCTGCGGTTTGCTGATGGTTCTGTTGGGCAGATTCTGTATTCAGCGCGTGGGGGTGGGGCAGCGCCGAAGGAGCGCATTGAGGTGCACCGCGCGGGGCGTATCGCTGTTCTGGAGGATTTCAGGAGGCTGGTGTTTTTCGGTGAGCGCCGCCGCAAGATGCGCCTTTCCGCCGACAAAGGACACCGCGCCGAAGTCCAGCATTTCCTGCGCCTCCTGCGCGGCGAGGCGTCCACAGCCCCCTCCATCCGCGCCGCTTTCCACACCACCGCCGCCACACTGGCGCTCCTTGAAGCCGCACGCTCAAAAGCCGCCGTCCCCGTTCAACCCATCACGCTTGAGGACGCCACATCGTGAAACAACTGCTCCTTTATCCTGCCACACTGCAGCACCTGCGCCCGATACAGGCGGCACATCTTGTGCGCGACCGGCTCTTCCGACTTCTGGGAAGCAGCCTACGCGGCGATGATGCCACCCTGAAGCGCACGCCGCCACTCACCCTGCGCGCTGCCCTCAACCTGCCACCCTATGCGAAAAAGAGCGCCGACCGCCTTGAGATGGACATCTTCGGGGTGCGTTTTGACTGGCGAAAAGGCGTGGTGTGGTATGAGGACCGCCGCGACGGACTGCGCCCCGAAACGCTTTACTATCTTGAATTTCTGCTGCATTTTCTGCCTGATGAAGCGGGGTTTGCAGCGGATGTGGCGCTTGATTTTCTGCGCTGGGCGCCCCGCAGACCACCACAGTTTGCCGCCTACACTGCCGCAAGACGGCTGACAGTTCTATGCGCCATCGCCGCCTGTCTGCCCCCTGACTCACCCAAACGCCGCCAACTCCTAAACGCCGCAACGCAACACGCACGCATCCTCTTCTGCCACACAGAACACCATCTCTCCGCCAACCATCTGCTCAAATGTGTTAAGGGTCTGCTGTGGGCGGGCTATTTCCTGCGCCACAAGGAGGCTGCCAGATGGCTGGCTAAAGGGCGGTTTCTGTGGCGGCGTGTTTTGAGAAAGCAGTTCCTGCCGTCAGGTTGCCATTACGAGCGGTGTTGCGGCTACCACTGCGCTGTTGTTGAAGACCTGCTTGATGTTGTGGCGGCATCGCGTGTTGTGGGTGATGAGCGGATTGCGTCCTGCACAAAAAAAGTGCTTGAGCGGGCGCTGCGGTTTCTTGTTACAATCCTGCATCCAGACGGCACGTTGCCGCTGTTTGGGGATACGGCGGCGGGACTGGCGCCACAGCCTGCTGACATCCTCCGCAGCGCCGAAACGCTCGGGCTTCGTCCACCTGTTGTGGAAAATGGTCCGTTTGTCTTTGCGGATGCTGGCTTTTACGGCGCCCGTTTTGGAGGTGATTTTCTGGTTGTGACGGCGGGCAGAACCGGCGCGCCTGACCAGCCGGGTCACGCCCACTGCGATTTCGGCTCATTTGAGTTGTCGCTTGGCGGTAGACGCGTTGTGACCGACACGGGGGTTTACGACTACACGGCGGGTGCGCGTCGTGACTGGGCGCGCTCCACCGCCGCTCACAATGTCGCACAGCCTGACAATCTGGAACAGGCGCGTTTCTGGGCAGTCCACCGTTTCGCTGAAGTGTCTTGCCCGCGTGCAGTCAGATGGCGTTATGAGGGAAAAAGCGGAAGACTCATCCTCCAAATTGTCGGCAGTGTTTATCACCGTTATGGACTTTTATGGATACGCCGCCTCGTCTTCCAGACAAACCGGGTTGAGATAACCGACCAGGTTAACGGAGCAGATTTTGTCTGCCGACTCCATCTGGCACCCGAATGGCGCTATGAAGACGGAACAATACTTGCTGAAGATACGCGCCTCTCCTTAAAAGCAAGCGGTTCGATAAGCACAGAGAAAAAGCCGTTGTGGGAACATTTCTACAGGGAAAGGCAGCGTCTTTGTATAATTGTGAGAGGGCGAAACAGGATATGGGTGCGCATAAAGCGATGCATATAGTGTATGTGAGTCAGTATTTTCCGCCGGAGGTGGCGGCACCCGCTGTGCGCGTCTATGAACTCTCCCGCCAGTGGGTGCGTATGGGACACAAAGTCACCGTTCTTACAGGATTTCCACATCATCCAACAGGCGTTGTACCCAAAAACTATCGCGGCTATCTGCGCAAATTTGAGAACTGCGAAGGGATAAGGGTGATAAGGACATGGCTTTATGCGGCGCCGAATGTGGGCGTTTTTCGGCGCAGTTTGTGTTATCTTTCGTTCATGATTTCGGCGATTATAACAGGGCTGCTTTATGTAAGGAGACCTGATGTTGTGATAGCAACGAGTCCGCAGTTATTGGTGGGTGTTGCGGGCTGGTTAATAGCGAAGTTGAAGCGATGTCCATTCATTTTTGAGGTCCGCGACCTCTGGCCCGAGGGAATCGCTTCTGTTGGAGTGATGGGCGAAAACGGAATTCTGTATCGGCTCTTAAAGATGGTTGCATGTTGGGTTTACCATAAAGCGCACCGAATAGTCGTCGTAACGCGCTCTTTTATCGGGGAGATAGGGGCGGTCTACGGGATTGAGAATAGCAAGATTTTTTTTGTTCCAAACGGGGTGGACACGGATTTGTTCAATCCTCCGAACACATCCCAGAAACAGAAAGCACGCGAGGAATTCGGCTTCAAGCCAGGTTTCTGCGTCGTGTATGCGGGGACCATCGGTCCATCGCAGGGACTTGATTCGGTTTTGAAAGGCTTTCAGGCTGCTTCTATCAAAGGAGCATCCTTGCATTTTTTTGGTGAGGGTGCCGCCAAAGAGGAACTCATCAGTCAGGCGAAGCGGATGGGGATGGACAATGTTTTCTTTCACGGGTTTATTCCAAGACAGCAGATGCCAAGACTTTACTGGGCTGCTGACTGTGCTGTGGTTTCTTTGCAGGAAGGTGGGGTATGGGACAAGGTGCTGCCGAGCAAGATGTTTGAAATAATGGCATGCGGGTGCCCACTGGTGGGGTTGCTTGATGGTGAATCCGCGGAGGTGGCGAGGGGGAGCGGCGCGGCATTGGTCGTTCCCCGCGGCGACTGGAAAGGGTTTGCCAACGCCCTGAGGCGACTCGCGTCAGACAGCAGCCTCAAGGATACGCTTTCCCGCGCCGGCGCCAGTTTTGTCTGCCGGCGATTTGACCGAAAAAAACTTGCCCGCTCTTACCTTGAATTTCTTGTGGAATGTGCCCATGCGACGAATTGACCTGCATGTTCACACAATATGCTCAAAGGACGCGGTAAACAGGCAAGCCCACATACAGGCTGCCCTGAGAAGCCTTGACGCGATTGCTGTGTGCGACCATGACGAAATCAGGTGTGCGTTGAAACTGCGTGCCAGATTGGGGCATCGCATCATTGTCGGCATGGAGATAGACACAGGAGAAGGGGAGTTGGTCGGTCTTTTTCTGAAGGAAGCCATACCATCAGGGCTGGGGCTTGAACGCACCGCCGAAGCGATAAAGGCTCAGGGGGGTGTTGTGGTGGCTCCTCATCCCTTTGACCTGCGCCGTAAAGGGGCTGGGACTGCCCTTTCCCGTTTCGTTCACCTAATAGACGCTGTGGAAGCGTTCAACTCCCGAACAATGGATTCTCAAGCAAACGCAAAAGCACTGCAGTTTGCATCAACCCATGGTTTGCCTTGCGTTGCGGGTTCGGATGCACATGTGCCTTCAGAGATTGGGCTTGCTGTGACGATTCTTGAAGAGGTCCCCTTAAACGCTGAGCACGCCCTTCTTCTTTTGAAGAGGGCAACTTTCTCAGGGCGTGCAGTCACCCTTTATGAAAGGATTTATGCGCGTGTTCGGAGGAGCCTTAGATTATAGAAAGCGGGTGATGGTCCTTGATGGGGAGACGCGTAAAGCGATTCCCGTCGTGCGGGCACTCGCCGCAGATGGGTGGTGGGTTGCCGTCGCGTCACATAAGGCAACAGCCCCTGCCCGCTTCAGCAGACACTGCAGGCGATTTTTCCCCATAGCGTCCCCATCTTCCCCGGAATACACCGATTCAGTAGTTGAAGCCGCAAAAAAAGCACGGACATGCTTTCTTTTCCCTCTGGAAGATTTGTCAATTCAGCGGATTTACGGTTCGCAGGTTGAAAGGGACTTTGTAGTTCCCCTACCTCCGCAGAGATGCTACCTTTGCGCCTTTGACAAGTGGGAGACGATACAACTTGCGCGCAGCATTGGTGTTGCGTGTCCGAGGACTGTGCTGCTTGCCGAGAGGAGCGTTGAGGATGCTGTTAAGGAAGTCGGACTGCCTGCCGTGGTGAAACCGCGTAAGGGGTATGGGGCACATGGGGTGCGGCTCGTCAAAAGCGCTGCGCAAATCAGGGAGATTCTGCGCGCGCAGTCTGGTGCAGAACTGATGTTACAGGAATTCATACCGCACGGCGGTGCGGGCGGACTATGCGCTTTGATCCCACAAAATGGGGAGCCTGTTCTGTTCACTTTCCTGCGCCTGCGCGAATTCCCTCCATCTGGTGGACCAAGCACGCTGCGGATTGCAGTTGACCTGCCCGAGGTGCAGGAGCAAGGCGTGCGCCTCCTCAAGGCGATAAACTGGCGCGGACTTGCTATGGTGGAGTTCAGACGACACGCCAGAACCCATGAATGGTTTTTGATGGAAATAAACGCGCGTGTGTGGGGGTCAATCGCATTAGCCATAGCGGCGGGTGTTAACTTCCCCGCGCTGGCGTTGCGTGATGCTCTCGGTGAATCGATTGGGAAGGCACGATGGCGGCGCGAAACCCTCTGCCGTTGGTGGTTCGGTGACATCCTCAACCTCATCGTTTCCAAGCGCTTCTTTCGCCTTCTTTTCGAACCTCTTGTCACGCCAACTTTTCCTCATTACGATATTTTGTCACTCAATGACCCCTTGCCTTTTGTTATGATGCTTTTTCAAGCGCCGCTTGGGCTGTTCAATCGCCCTGTTCAGGAGAAACTCTGGGGACGTGGCTGGTGAACCTACTCACTTTTGATGTGGAGGACTGGTATTGTGTTCTGGATGTGGGAGGACCACAGTGTGAGACCTGGGGAAAACTGCCAGAACGAGTGCAAAAACCAACCTACAAGATTCTTGAACTGCTTGACCTAACTTCTGTTCAGGCAATTTTTTTCTTCCTCGGCTGGGTGGCGCAGCGGTTCCCAAAACTCATATCAGATATTGTCGCCGCAGGACACAGCATAGGCTCACACGGATACGCGCATGAACTGGTCTATGAGCAGACACCGGATGAGTTTCGCGCTGATTTGCGCGCATCGGTTGACGCTATCGCCACCGCCTGCGGCGTTCGCCCCATCGCATACCGCGCCCCAGGCTTCTCCATCACCCCCAATACGCCCTGGGCTTTTGAAGTCCTGCTTGAGGAAGGATTCAAAATAGACGCTTCAATCTTCCCCACAAGACGCGGGCACGGCGGCTGGGCAGGTTTTCACCCCCACCCATGCCGTATCCTGACCAAGTCGGGCTCTTTGATTGAGATTCCCGCCACCACAGTCCGACTTGGACCACTGCGCCTTGCTTTTTCCGGGGGCGGTTATCTGCGTCTCTTCCCTTTCCCTCTCATAAAGGCATTAACACGCCGCTTAAACAGAGCAGGACACCCTGTAATTTTTTATCTTCATCCAAGGGAGATTGACCCCTATCATCCAAGGCTTTCTATGCCGCTTTATCGGCGTTTCAAGTCGTATGTGGCGCTGAAGTCAACGCTACCCAAACTCCGCCGTCTTCTGGCAGAGGTCAACTTCTCCCCTCTTGAGCGTCTTCTTCAAACTCTGCAGGCAGATGGGCTGCCGACCGTCAGAATATGAATCTATTTCCTGCGGGCGAGACCGTAAAACTCAAAACCCTGACTCCTCCACGGAGTGGGGTCAACCTTTCCTGTGGCGTCGTAAACAAGAAGGCGACGCATTACCTTTGCCAGTTCGGCAGGGTCAAGTTGCGACCACTCATCATGCGCCACAACGAACAGAAGCATATCAACATCCTTCGCCGCCGTAACAACACTGGCAAAAACTTCCTCCCCTTTGAACTTTCGCACATACGGGTCGCAAAAACGCACAGAGAACCGCTTTTTAATCAGCGCGTCCGCCAGAACTTCTGATGGAGCATTGCGGGTGTCGTCAACATTCTCTTTGTAGGTCAGTCCCAGAAGCGCGACTCGGCTTTCTGGTTTCAGAAGTTCAGCGACGGAGTTGGCGATGAAGCGGGGTTGTGTGTCGTTGATGTGGCGTGCTGCCTGAATCAGATGGGTCTGCGTAAAGCCGGTCAGCATCCACGGGTCAACTGGGATGCAGTGTCCGCCCACACCTGCGCCGGGTTTCAGGATGCTGACGCGTGGATGACGGTTGGCGAGGTCAATAACGCGCCAGACATCGGCGTTGAGGCTTTGACAAATCCGCGCCAGTTCGTTGGCGAACGCAATATTCACATCGCGGTATGTGTTTTCGGCGAGTTTTGCGATTTCGGCTTCAAGGCAGTCGCATTTAATCAGTGCGCCGTCAACAAAGCGCGAGTATAGTGATGCCGCCACCTGCGCACTCTCCTTGTCAAACCCGCCTATCAACCTGTCATTGCGCACAAGTTCGCTCAAAATTTTCCCCGGCAGCACCCGCTCGGGACAATATGCAAGGTAGAAGTCGTTGCCGGCGATAAGACCGCTTCTCTGCTCAATTACCGCCGCGACAACTTTTTCGGTGGTTCGCGGTGGCACCGTTGACTCAAGCACCACCAAATCGCCGCGTTTGATAAGACCCGCTATCGTCTCACTCACCTTCTGAACAGCGCTTAAGTCGGCTTTACCTTCAACCACAGGGGTGGGGACGCAGATTATGTGCGCGTCTGATTGACGGGGTTCGCTGACAACTTTTAAGTTTCCGCTCTCAATCGCCGCGCGAAGTAATGTCTTCAACCCCGCCTCCTCTATGTGAACATCACCTTCCTTCAGTGTTTTTATAATTTCAGAGTTCGTGTCGTAACCGTAGACGGTGTATCCTGCGGTCGCCATGAGCGCTGCTGTGGGCAGCCCCACATATCCAAGTCCATAAACTGTCACTTCATCTATTCTCTTCATATCTTCTCTCCAACTCATCCACTATGCGCAGGGACGCTTTGCCGTCGCCAAAGGGATTGCCGGTTCTTGGTTTTTGCCAGCCACCGGAGAGAATCCTCGCCGCTTCGTCAAAGATTCTTTGTGGGTTGGTCGTTCCCAAAACCGCCCAGCCACTCTCTATCGCCTCTTCCCTTTCTGTCTTGTCGCGCAGCACCACAACGGGAACGCCGAAACTGGGGGCTTCCTCCTGAACGCCGCCGGAGTCAGTCATCACCAACGACGCCTGACTCATCGCCGCGAGGAAATGGAGATAGTTGAGCGGTTCAATCAGCAGAATACGCGGATGGTTCTGCAGGATTTCGGCGGCTTGCCGCACATGGGGGTTCGGATGGACAGGGTAGACAAAAGTCATCTCCTTGAATGTTTCGGCAAGTTCAAGCACCGCCTTGAAAATCCCGCGCATCACATCACCGAACGACTCACGACGATGAACTGTTAGAAGCACAAATGGCTTTCTGCCGAGCCAGGGATGAACTTGCCTTATCTCCTGAAGCAGTCCTTCGTTGAAACGGTCTTTGACGGCGTTGAGCGCGTCAACAACGGTGTTGCCGGTAACGCTAATTCTGTTTTCGGGCACCCTTTCGGCTATCAGGTTCTGGGCGGCTCTTTGGGTGGGGGCGAAGTGGAGAGTTGCCACAACGCCGACCATTCGGCGGTTCGCTTCTTCCGGGAACGGCTTTTGCAGGTCGTATGTTCGGAGTCCTGCCTCAATATGGGCGACGGGAATCCCTGTAAGGTATCCCGCTACAGCGGCGGCAAATGTGGTTATGGTGTCGCCCTGAACCACAAGCCAATCGGGCTTGAAGGAGGCAAGAAGCGGCGGCAGGCGTCTGAGCACCTCTGATGCCACATATTCTGGACGCTGCCCCTGCCGCATTATGTTCAGATTCTCATCAACCTCAAGCGGCAGAACAGAAAGTATATCCTGCAGCAGACTTTCGTGTTGCCCTGTACAGATTAAAAGTGTTTTGGTTCCTCGTCGTCTCAACTCCGAAACCACAGACCAAACCTTTACCGCTTCGGGTCTTGTTCCGAAAACAACGCTCACCCGCATAGAAAAGAGTCCTTACAGGGACGACAATCAAAGCAGTATAAGGCAAGAACATCCAATTACAACTTTAACAAGAAGCCACCCAGAAAATTCTGTCAAGTCCAGAATTGTGCGTAAAACTTTTCATCTGCTTGTAACGAAACGCAGGTGCAGCGGGAGAGGGGTGCCTCGCTGCGTATGGCATCGTGATAACATCCGTTTACGCGGTGGGCAGAGATGCGGTCTCAACGTCTTTTGTCTCTTCGGTTTTCAAGGCACTGGACGAGGGGTGGAGGCGGGGCGTAGCAGACCGCTTAAGGGGTGTTATCCATATCTGATATGCGACGCGATGTATGAGAAGATGAGGCGAGTGGGAAGGTAGAAGGGGAGGCGGAATTATCCGGAAGCGGTGTGGCAGAGGATATGGAAGAGGCGGCGGATGAGGTATTGGCGTATTACGGGCTGCCGGAGACGCATAGGCGGAAGACGAGGACGACGAACATGTTAGAGAGGCTGTTTTGCGAGTTGAGGAGACGGACGCGTATGGTGAGGGTGTTTCCGGATGAGGGAGCGTTGATAAGGCTTGGGAGTTGTGTGTTGATGGAGTTGGAGATGGAGTGGGAGGGGAGGAGATATGTGAGTATGGAGGGTAAGGTGTATGGGCGCTGCTTGTAACTTCGCTTCGTCTACGACTATCGAAGAAAAGGCAAAGAGGTTTTCAGGTTTTTTGACTGATAAACGCCTCATACCGCCGCTCCATCAT
>Ga0190361_1000201_pt1 | contig 24878 bp, 32 predicted proteins | sample 48721845_MG_FD_161273 | JGI IMG/M metagenome (GOLD analysis project Ga0190361, IMG submission 161273) | Hydrothermal vent microbial mat bacterial communities from Southern Trench, Guaymas Basin, Mexico - 4872-18-4-5_MG | ecosystem: Environmental > Aquatic > Marine > Hydrothermal vents >... | reverse complement strand
AATGATGTTCCACTGCATTTGGTATCCCACTCTCTATACCAGATGGATTCTACCAGATTATTCCTCACTGTTATCTCCACTGTCTCTCCCTGCTCATATTCTGTTTTGTCTGTGGTGAGGGTTACTCTACCTTTTCTACAGATCTCCCTTAAATTTGTCCCCCATGCTCCAAAACCACAAATAAATTCTCCATTTTTCCCCACTACCACAATGATATTTTCTCCAGAGACATTCTTTTCTGCCACCCAAAAATTACTATATTTCTCCAACTCTGGACATTGGTTATATATCCTTTCTAAAATAGGAATTATAATATGTCTCGGCCCACCACCTCCGAATATATGATCGATGTAAAAGTCAACAAATCTGCCTCGATAGGTTTCAATTTCATCAAAAGTTGTATCACACTCTGATTGTAAGAATTGGTTTGCTATTTCTAATGCTTCTTGCTTGGAAATTTCTTTTTCAGGGATAGTGGTTGTGGTGGTCACGGGGGATGTTATGGTAGTTGCTGGAATCGTAGTAGTCGTAGTCACTGGAGGTTTCTCAACACATCCACTCAACAGGACAATTCCAACAACCAAAATTCCTACTAAGATTTTAATTTTTGAGTTCATTTCTTGAGCTGAAGTACATCACAAGCACTATTAGGGATAGAGCAGCTGAAACCTCTAAGCCAACTGCCAGATTCATCAAGGGGATTATGCCCCCTGTGTTGAGATACCCAGGATTAACTCCAGAGACAGAGGCTCCAAATATTTTCCCAGAGTTGGCGAGGAAGTTATGGAAAAAGGTTACAGAGATGCCCAGAAAAGCCAGGGAAATAAAAGCTAATAAAGCCATACTCTCAACTAATGAGAGAACATCCTGGTTCAATATCCCTTTGATCCTCTCACCATAAGCTACAATAAAGAGAGCCGAGATAGTAGCTATAACTGCCCCTCCCTGAAAGCCCCCTCCGGGGGTTAGATGACCATGCATAATTACATATAAACCAAATATCACCCCTGGCACTATTAGTAAAGATGCAATGGTCCTTACGATTTTTGACATCTGATCCATTTTAAATCCTATTTAATGCATCCTCTGCAGCTAAAACGATAGGTTCTGTAAATGGCAATGGGGATAATTCGGGATGGGCACAGTGGCTAAAGTGACAGAGATCCTCTATTCTCACACCTTTATGAATCGCTAAGGAGAGCAGGTCTATCCTCTCATCTATCCCCTCCTTACCCCCAAAGACCTGGGCGCCAATTAATCTTTTAGTTTCTTTTTCAAACACAAGCTTGTTCTCTATGAATTCTGCCTCTCTCTGAGATGGATATTTATTCAGGGATTTTCCATATCCCACAACATATGGAATTCCTTCATCTCTTGCTTGTTTTTCTGTCAATCCAACCCTCCCTATAGCAGAATCAAAGAATGCGGTCACCGAGGGATTTACTATCCTGGGGAATTCCTCCCTTCCTCCGGCGGCGTTTGCTCCGGCGATTTTGCCCTCTAACACCGCTGTAGTCGCAAGTTGAGATGGAACCGGCTTTTTGGTAATAAATGATAAAGACTGGGCGCAATCACCACAGGCATAGACATCGTTAAGAGAGGTTCTACAATATTTATCAATTTTAATTCCAAATCTCCCTATCCTGCACCCGATTTCCTCTGCAAGTTCCGTATCTGCCCTCACTCCGGCAGAGATGACTACAAAATCTGCTGGAATTCTTTCACCCTCAATTAATACCTCCTCCACATTCTTTTCTCCCTCTATCGCACTTACCCCCTTTCCTAGAAGTACATTTATCCCCTTTTCCCTTAACACCAATTCTACCTTTTGACTGAATTCTTCATCATAAGCACCAGCCAGTAATTGCGAGGCTATCTCTACTATAGTGACATTCAAACCCTTTTTCCTGAGCAGGCTTCCAACCTCAACCCCAATCGCTCCCCCACCGATAATTACCGCATTCTCTGCCTTGTCAGAGATCCTTTTCAAATTTTTCGTATCCTCGGCATTTCTTAGGGTAAAGACATTCTTCAGTTTATTTCCCTGAATTCTGGGTATGAAGGGTTTAGCTCCAGTAGCAAGAATTAAGCGATCAAATGATATCTCTCTGTTATTCCTCGTCCAGGCAGTTTTCCTTTTATAATCAATACCTGTTACCCTATCAACTAAAACTGTAATTCCCTTTGATCCAATCATCTCATCATCTGAATGAATTATGTCATTAAGTTTGACTTCACCGCCGATAACATATGGCTCAGAACATCTGATGATAATCCCCGGCTCATCCTTAACCATTGTGATTTTCAATTCTGGATCTACGTTTTTAGCAGTTTGTCCAGCCAATATTCCGGCAGGACCTCCACCAACAATCAGGATATCGGTTTTCATTCTCTCTTTGTAAATAGCATAAAAACGCCCGTTACTGCCGTAAATAGAACGGTAGCCTCTCCCAGGGTGTCAAAACCCCTGTAATCAAATACCACCGAGGTTACTATATTATTACTACCTGTTTCTTCCTGTCCATTTCTGATGAAGTAATCATCCATCTCGCTGGGTGGTTTTCCAAATGGGCGCAGATTTCCTACTGTGATAAAAAGGAATGCAATGAATACCAAAATGCTTAATCCCTTATAAATTCCATTCATCTATCCCACCTCCTGGTCTTTCTTATGGCAATAACATATATTGCGGTAGATAATCCCGCACCTACGGCTGCTTCTGCAATAGCCACATCCGGGGCCTGCAGGATATAGAATTCTATGGAGAGGAGCAGGCTCATTATAGCCAGGGAGATTACTGAAGCTATTAAGTCCTTAAATCTCAAAGCAAAAAATGCCGAGATTATTATTCCTATCAATACCAATACCTGAATCTGAAAGATCATCTTCTTTCCTCCTTTAATCTATCCACCACCGCAAATTTTGGCATTACCCCGCTTTTGTGAGCTGCTCTTGCTATTGCATGCGCTCCAGTAGGATTTGTGATAAGGATTAATATCATGGCTACAATTGTATGAATTGCTAATTGAATTCCCAGGGAATCTTCAAATGAAATCGCATAAACAATAACCCCCAAATAAATGAAAATTGAACCGAAGGTAGTACATTTTGTAGCCCCATGAAGCCTTGTATATACGTCTGGAAACCTATGTAGGGCTAAGGAACCCAGAGTTTGAAATACCATTCCGATTCCCAACAGGATATAAGCCAAGATCATTTTTCTATATATTTGGAGATATATACGGTAGAGACAAAAGACAGCATGGCATAGACAATGGCTACATCAACATAAATGATTTCTTTCCATGCGGTGCCCAGGATTACCAGGGTTGCTACCACCAATGTATTTGTGGTGTCCATGGCTACTATCCTATCCGGTGCGGTTGGACCAAGAATAGCCCTGATAAGGCAGATCAACATCAATAATGCTAATCCGATTGCCACGATCATAAAGCTCATTCTGTTATCCTCCTTATCCAGCGATGAAAATTGGAGCATACATCCTCTATCTTTGGTTCTAAATTCTTTACATTGATCCAGTGCACATACAGATTATTTTCTTTATCTAAATCCACGGAAAGGGTCCCTGGGGTTAAGGTAATGGAATTAGCCAGCAGAGTTATTCCAAGATCTGTCTTTAATTCGGGGGAGATCTTAACGATTCCCGGATTAATCCTCCCCGTAATTACGCGATAGGCAACATCCAGATTGGCCTTGGTCATAGCCCAGAAGAATGGCCCTATAGCATAAATCATGAGCAGAAACCATCTCCACGGATTTAGGAATTCAAGGCTTGTCTTTATCCCCAGTCTAGAGAGAATTCTCTCTACCAGAATTGCACTAATAATTGAAAACAGAATCCCTGCAATAATCTCCTCAAGACTCCATATTAAGACATGCCCAGAGAATGCTGTTAGGGCTAAGTAGAATAATAAGGAAAATACAAATGTAATTATGTGGATGGACATTTTTGCTTCTTTAAATTTCTTTAAATTATTAGATTTAGGTTATTAAATTATAATGATTTATCATTATAAATTTAACCTCGCTACATAATACCCAATGAGAGGGAATCTGAGATGTTCTCCATGGGATGTAAAAGAAGGAAAGAAATGCATTCTTGAAAAAAAGTTTACCATTTTGAGCATTTTCGGTGATTTTGTCTGAAATATGGAGATAAAAGCCTCAATTTTCGTGTCGCATTATAACATCTTCTATTTAAACCCAACTCAGGGTAGTAATCCCTTGAGGGATAACCAATACCTTCGCATTCTCTCCAGTGATTCCAAATGCTTCTTTTAATGCCTTATTTGGTGTTTCACTATATCTTAATCTAAATACCCCCTCGACCTCCTCTCTTGGCATTTCTGAAACAAGAAACAGGTTAACCTTTTCCAATGCCTTTAGATGATAGTAGGCTTTATGTCCACCAATTATGAATTCTTTTTTCAGTTCTTTTTGCATTTCCTCTTTGGTTCTGTATTTTTTCATCCATTTATAATAGTTCTGATGCCCTATACCATTCCCTACACCCTCATTGCATTCGGCAACCAAGATAATTGCACCATTTTCTTTAACAACATTCAGTGCTAAGTGTAAAGCCTTATATGCCTGATACAAATCTATATCATGTGGTGCACCATTTGCAGCCGTAACCACTATGTCTGCTTTTTCCTTTGTATTTATCTTGTAGATCCGATCCACGAGTTTAGAGCCTTTCCTCAATACGGTATCGAAATCGCCGGCAAATGCCCCAGCTATTCCGTTTTCAGTTTGAACAACATTTATGGTAAAATCAACCCCTGCAAGTTTAGCTGCCTCTGTCATGTTCTCATGCATGGGATTCCCATCCAAAACCCCAGGTTTAGAATTTGGATGAAAAAAATTCCTCTTGTAATTCTGCTGGATTGTTTCGTAACTTGATATCCCGGGAAGGATACTCTTTCTACCCCCCCCATAGCCTGCGAAGTAGTGAATTTCGACATCTCCAGTGAGGATTTTTACATCTGCTTCATGAAATACCTTCTTAATCTTTACCTTTGTTCCCTTTGATGTAGTTCCGATATAGACAAAGTCGTCCCCCCTGCAGTCATTACTTATGTGATAAATTCTTGAGGCAATTTCCTTCCCTAACAATCGCCCAGCTTCATCCTCAGTTACCGTTCTATGGGTTCCCGTCGCAAAAATTATCGTGATGTCCTCATCTTCCACACCGGAAGAATATAACTCCTCCAGCAGTGGAGGTAAAATCTTGGCGGTTGGGCAGGGTCTCGTATGATCATCCACTACCACAACAATTCTATTCACATTGTCCTTTTTCTTTACTATTTCTTGAATTCTTTCAGTACCTATTGGATGCCTTAGAGCATCCTTGATTAACTCCTCCGGCTCTGCCTCCACCTCAAATTCCTTAGGCTTAAGCACACCGAGGAGATTCCCATCCGGCACGTCAATGGGGAGTTCCTTTTCGCCGTATGGTAATGATAATCTCATTTTTGGTCTATGTTTTTGTTTTTGATCTTAGGATATAAAGATAAAATAGGATTACCAACATAAAAACAAGGAAAAATATTAAAATATTCTCACACCCATTACATAAACCACTAAATATATCAGAAGGATTATTACTATCAGGAGTATAGCTATACCTATGCTAATCTGCTCGTGTCTGTCGAGATGTCTTATCTTCTGTTCTTCCAGCTTTATTGCCAACTCCACGGCGTGTTCGGCCTTTATTAATTCCAGATAGAACAAATGAAATTTGTAGGAGATATACCTCATTGCCCCGATGGGATTCCTGCAGAACCACAAAAAGGTATGGGCAGATCTTGTCGTTATCCTGTCCACTGTGATTGCAAATTTCATCATTGGCTCTTTGCAGAACCATAAGAATAATCTTGCAGATTTTCTGTAGAACCAATCTACATCAAGGGTAATTGTTGGTTCACCACCAAGTTTCTTTTTTAGTAGGAAAAATCCTAATGCGGTAAATAATAGGAGTTGCATTGTCCCCACTATATGCATTGGGGTATAAGGAGCGAAATCAACCGGATAGGGAAGTATACTGTAAAGAAGGTTGGGATAGACACCTATAAGGATACATAAAAAAGCCGCGAGACCCATAGCGAATAACATGTTCTTGGGAGGCTCTTTTACCTTTATACCTCTATCTTTTGCAAAGAATGTAAAATATGGAAGTTTTAAACCCGTATGAAGAAATGTCCCTACCGAGGCTAAAGTCAGCATGAGCCATATAACAGGTTTATGATCTAGGGCCGCGGCTTCGATAACCATTGACTTACTCACAAATCCACTGAACAGCGGGAACGCTGAAATAGAGAAAGCACCAATCATATAGAGAGTAAAGGTTAAGGGCATATACTTATAGATACCGCCCAGCTCAGTAAGTTTTCTCTTTCCAGTCATATGGATTACTGCACCTGCACCCATAAACAGCAGGCCTTTATAGAGGATATGGCTGAAAGCATGGGCCGTGGCACCATTTATCGCCATCTCCGTTCCTATCCCGACACCGCAGACCATGTATCCGACCTGGGAGATTATATGATAAGCAAGAATCCCCCGTATATCATTTTCAAGCACGGCGAAAACAACCCCGTAGAGGGCCATAATCGCCCCCAACCAGATGAGAATATCGGTCCCGGAGAATGCTCTTAGTAATGCATATACTGCCGTTTTGGTTGTAAAGGCACTTAGAAAAACAGCACCGACAATCGTTGCCTTCGGGTACGCATCGGACAACCAAGCATGTAATGGAGGAACAGCAGCGTTCAACAGGAAACCAATAAGTATCAATAAAGACCCCAGACTATTAAGACCAAGAAGTTCAAATGTAAGGGAGTAGGTATCCCCTATGTGTAGCACGATACCCGCCAACAGACAAGAGCTACCAAATGCGTGCACCAAGATATATCTAAATCCTGCATCTAATGACCTCTTATCCTTTTGATAGCAGATAAGAAAAACCGAGGAGAAGGCCATAATCTCCCAGAAGATGAATAGAGAGAGGAGATCGCCAGCAAAGACAACACCCAGGGCACCTCCGATATAGAGGAATGCAGCCATATACTGCCCACTATCCTTTAAATGTAAAGCATAAAGAATCCCCAAAAAGGACATTATCACAAATACATACGCGAAGCATAAACTCAGGGTATCAACCCTACCAAAAACAAGTTCATAACCCAAGAATTTATAGGCTAAATAGGTACCATGAGGCATACATAAAAGGGTTATAAATGCTAATATGGGGGACAGAACTAAAAATATTTTTCTCAATCTACCTTTAAGGATCGGGATCAAAAACGCTCCAATAATAAATATCGTTGCTGGATGTAGCATGTTAATCGTGTTCATAGTAATCCTCCTCCCTCTGCAGCAGGTGGTAGCCCAATTCCTTAGATATGATAACAATCAGAATACACCCAATAAGTCCATATATCGCGTAAAACCCAGGTATTTCTTCCCACCAGAAGACAGTATGCTCTGGATGGATAAAGAAACCTACCATTATGCATAATATAAGGCTGATGATAAATACATTTTTTAGGGTATCGTGTTTCATCATATCACACCTCCAGTTACATTCTGAAAAACGATATTGGCTATCTGGAAGAATGAATAGGGTGCATCGGGCCAGATTCCCAATATTAGGGAAATTATTGCCGTCAGAGTTAATGGTAAGAGGATGAATATTGGTGCTTCCTTGGATTCTGGCTCTTTTTCTGGCTTCTTAAAAAATGCCACGAATACTATTGGAAAGAAATAGGCAACATTTAACAGTGAACTTGTAAGGAGTATAACAACAATGGGTAGCTGGTCAGCCTCAACAGATCCAAGTAACAGATACCATTTACTGATGAACCCGCAGACTGGGGGGAATCCACACATTCCAAGTACAGCTATGAAAAACATTAGCATGGTTATTGGCATCCTCCTCCCTATGCCGTTCATCTCACTTATGTTCTCTTTTCTTGTTACAACATATATGGCACCAGCACAGAAGAACAAGGTTATCTTCATGAATGCATGATGTGCTATATGCAAAATTCCACCAATTAATCCATGAGGAGTTAATAAAGAAGCACCAAGTATAATATACGAGAGTTGACTGATTGTGGAATATGCCAGTCTCCTCTTCAGGTTATCTTGAACTAATGCGAACATAGATGCAAGAATTATGGTAAAGGAGACAAAGTATGCCAATGGAATTCCCAAACCCAATTCAGACACTAAATCCACACCAAATACAAAGTAGATTACCCTTACAACACCAAAAACCCCCGCTTTAACAACCGCTACAGCATGCAGTAGGGCAGATACGGGAGTTGGTGCTATCATAGCAGTTGGTAGCCAAGAATGCAGGGGCATAATGGCAGATTTCACACCGAAGCCGATTATAAAGAGTATGAATAACATCTGCAAAATCTCCCTTGATGCACATCCAGCTAAAAAGCCATGATCTGAAAAGGTTAGAGTTCCAGCAAAAGAATAACTTATGATAATTGCGAATAAAAGAACGACACCACCACTTAGAGTGTAGACCAGATACTTTATACCTGCACTTCTTGCTTCTGGAGTTTCTTTATGAATTACAAGAGGGTAGACGCTAATGGTTAATATCTCATAGAACACAAAGAGTGTAAGGAGATTTGCTGCGAATGCGATTCCCATTGTGGCAGAGAGTGCAACTGCAAAGCATGCAAAGTATCTAGTCTGAGAATGCTCTTTTAGTGATCTCATATAGCCTATGGAATAGAATGAGGTTAGAATCCATAAGAAGGATGCCAAAAGACCAAAGAATAGACCAAATGCATCCACCCTAAATTTAAAGGGAATCTCTGGCAGGATTGAGATTACTGTATAAACAATAGCATCACCCCTCAGAATTGCGGGAATCATGGAAGCGACTATGAGAAATTTTATAAAAGATGCAAGGATTGTCCATGATTCTCTAATATTTTTATGTCTTCTGAATACTAATATCAGCATGGAAGATACTAATGAAACAGATACCGCCAATAAAGGTTTTATTGAGATTATGTCCATCCTAATTTAGAGATACTAAGAATAGAGTTGATGAATGATACCGGTATAGTTACGAATATACCAAGTAGGATACAACCAATAGCTAAGATCAGGGTTGGAATTAGCATACTCCCTGGAGCTTCATCTACCTCCTCGTGAATGGATTTGCCAAACCATGCCTTTTCCAAGACTCTAAGGAAATATCCTGCATTCAATAAACTGCTCAACAAGATTACTAGAGCAAATATCCATTTTCCAGATTCTACAGAGCCAAGGGCAAGGTACCATTTACTGAAGAATCCACACAGTGGAGGGATACCTATCATGGAGAGTGCGGCTATAGAAAATGCGAGCATTGTGTAGGGCATCTTTCTTCCCAACCCTTGGAATTCATTGATATTCCTTATACCAGTTTTATAGATAATTGCACCAACAGCCAGGAATAAACAACCTTTCATGAATGCATGATTAAGTATGTGAAGAATTCCTCCGGTTAATCCCGTCTGGTTAGCCAACCCAATTCCCAGGACAATATATCCTATCTGACTCACACTGGAATATGCCAGCATTCTCTTTATATCTGTCTGTGCTATAGCATTTATTGACCCAATGATGATTGCAACTGCCGCAACCCATGAAAGGATATCAGCAATGGGGACATCCCCGAGAAGGCTGATACCAAAGATACTAAGGATTCTTATCATTACATACGCTCCAACCTTTGTCATTAAAGCGGCGAGTTCTGCACTCACAACGGATGGGGCATGGGTATAGGCATTTGGAAGCCATGTGTGTAGTGGGAATAGTGCTATTTTTATGCTCAAACCGACAATAAAGAAGATTATCGCAGTCAACACCACCCTTGGATAGGATGCATATGCTTTGGGGAGTATCACTGATAGATCAGCCATATTCAAAGAGCCAGTAACCATGTACAGGAAACCTATTCCTAAGAGGATAAAACACGCAGCAATACTACCTATTATCAGATAATTAAAGCTTGCAAGCAATGCATCCCTCTTTCCACCTACAGCTATTAAGGCATAGGCACTTAGTGATGCGATCTCCAGGAACACATACATATTAAAGATGTCTCCAGTTATTACGATTCCCAAAAGCCCGGTTATTAGTAGCATAAAGACGGTATAGAATTCAACAATACTGTTAGGTAATTCCTTAGAAACGCTCTTTTTAGAATATAAAATAACGAGTAAGGTGATAAAGGTTATCAAGAGGATCATAAATGCACTTAGAGGATCTACGACATATTCAATTCCCCAGGGTGGTTCCCATCCACCAATGTGGTAATGGATTACATTGATGGATAAATTTAGAAGGAAGACTGAGATAGAGAAGAGCAATGTGATTGAAAGTGCTGAGATATAGAAACAATAATCCCTTTTCCATAATCCAACTAATGGGATCAAAAATACAGTAACTAATGGGATTATCACTATAAATATTGGAAGATTCTGTATCATGAATGCACCTCCAGAATCTTATCTTCTTCGATACTTCCATATTCCTTGTATATCTTCATGATCAGAGAGAGTGCCACTGCTGTAGTGCTGACAGAGACTACAATAGCCGTAAGTATCAGAACATGAGGGAGGGGATTTACATACCCTGTTTCAGAGATTATGATTGGTGCTGATCTTCCCTCTATATCCGCCATGGATATATAAAGTAAGAATATTGCAGTCTGGAAGATATTCATCCCTATGATCTTCTTTATAAAATTCTTCTTTGAGATCATGGTGTAGAATCCTATCAGCATTAACACCACAGAAATCCAGTAGTTATACCTAAGCATTAATTCCATGAGCATCTTCATCCCTCACTGAATAGAAAAATAACAGGATTATTACAGACATAACGGTAATTCCGATGCCTATCTCAACACACAGGATAGATAATGCACTAATCTCATGTCCTGACAATGGAAGTGGTAATCTTGTGTATTCTAGATATTTTCCACCGAAAAGCATATCTAATAATCCTATTCCAGAATAGATTAATAGACCAAGACTCATAAACACAAGAATTAATCCCCTTGGAATTCTTCTCTTTGCCTCTTCTAAGCCAAAAACGATAGTTAATAGTATAATACTTGTTCCAAGAATTACGCCTCCCTGAAAACCGCCACCCGGAGATGCCTCTCCGTGAATTATAGTATATAACCCAAATATCTGAATGAATGGAATTATTATCCTTGAAACTGTTCTTATCACTATGGATGTTATCTCTCCATTAGCCATTTTTCCATCTACTGAATAATAGCATTAGAGACATGCCAGCGGTAAAGATTACGGTAGTTTCTCCCAAGGTATCATAGCCCCTGTAATCTGCAAGAATTGCAGTTACGATGTTCGGAACACCAGTCTCCTCAAATGATCTTTCTGTGTATCTATCATAGACCCTGTTATTAATTGGGTTATCTGGGCTTCCAAATGCCGGCATCTCATCTGCCACATAGATGAATATCATCCCAATCAAGATCAGAGATATTATGGAATAGATTCTTATCATTCCTCCCTCCTCTTTGTCTTGGATAATGCCGCAACGAACAGAAAGGTTGTAACTCCTGCCCCTACTGCTGCCTCGGTGAATGCCACATCTGGGGCATTCATCTCCAACCATGTTAGTGCCATAATTAAGCTGTAAACCGAGAGCACTATAACTGAATCAAGTAAATCTTTCAGGCTTACTGCTATCAGGGCACATATTACCAAGAATAATAACAGCAATAGGTCCAAAGGGTATATCATTTTCTATCCTCCTTCACCCAGGGCTTTACTCCACTAATATAAACTGCCCTAGATATCGCATGTGTAGATACTGGAGATGTTAAGAGTATGAAGATTAGAATTATCAGAATCTTTACACTTTCTGGTGTTAAGCCAGCATGTATTGCAAGTCCCATTAAGATTAAACCCGCGCCCAGAGTATCACCCTTCCCAGTTGCATGTAATCTGGTAAATAGATCGGGAAATCTGAGCAATCCTATTGTTGCAGTTATAAAGAAAAACGCTCCTGCTAATAGGAATCCCGTTACAATCAAATTTAATATCATATTTAGCATTTATATCCTCCCGGTTTCTAAATACTTTGAAACCGCAATCGTCATGATAAAATTAAAGAGGGCATAGACTAAAGCAACGTCAACAAAGTATAAACTGTGATATATAAAGCCAATTAACACCAAGACTACCACAGTTTTGGTACCAATTACATTTGCGGCAATTATCCTGTTCCCCACCCTTGGTCCAACCACAATCCTGTAAAGGCAGAGAAATGCGGTAGAGATCAGGATTAGTGTGATGAATTCAAAAATCATTTTAAGCCTTAAATATTCTAACAAGCTTATTCTCCATTTCCCCTTTTAGAAGATTATCTAAGGCATTGGGTGATAGTGAATGTACATAGAGTGTTCCATCTCTGATATCTATTGTAATCGTTCCTGGGGTGAGTGTGATAGAATTTGCAAGTATTGTCTTTGCTATATCCGAATTCAATTTACTATTGAATCTCACAATCTTTGGGTTTATAGGCATCTTGGGATGCAAAACCCTGTATGCAACATCTAAGTTTGCTAATACTATGTTATATGCAAGATAAAAGAGATAAAAAATAAAGAGAATTATTTTCCTCAATGAAAAGGAGATTCTCTCGGTTATCAGTAGATCATGAGAGAGATATGCTACTAAAAGAGAACAGATCAATCCCAGTACCAAATGCAATGGGTCAAAATGCCATGACAACAGTAACCAGAATCCAAATAAGATAAGAAAGGTTACGAGGAGCCCAGATATTCTATCCTTTGAAGTCATTTTGATAATTTTTGATTGATAATTTTGGTATATCCTTAGATTATAAATTTATAATAATAAATAATGATAGATTATGATAGATTAACTTTGATAAAATTTGGCTCTGTAGAAATCCTGTAGAAATCTATAAGCGATGGGTTGAGGAACAAGGATAGCGAGCTTAGAAACATCTGCTACCATCTGCTACAACATATACAGATATGTATTTTTCAGATATGTGTTTTTACGCTAGAACCCCAAAGGATTCCTACATAGCTTAAATCTTAATCAACCAATTTAAATTTATATCCATATCTTATCGTTCCCTCCTTTCCACCGGCAATTATCTTTCTGAAAACCATCCTCACCTTTTTTCCAATCTCCACATCTTCTGGCTTGCAGTCAACTATCTGAGAGGTAACCCACGGACCCTCGTCTAATTTTATTATTGCCATAACATAAGGCCTTTGGAACTCGAAGCCCTCTGGTGCCGTATGTATTATTGTATAGGAATAGATCTCTCCATTACCCGAGAATTTGAATTTCTCTATCTCCCCAGCTCTCCTACACTTTGGACAGAGTTTTCTTGGAGGAAAGAATTTCTCCCCACAGTTCTTGCATCGAGTTCCAATCAGGTTATACCTCTGTGGGATTAACCTCCAGTATGACGCCAAACCCTTCACCATCTTCTTTTCCTCTCTTTTCTTTTTTGTTACCCTCTGCTTAAGATATGAATGACACAAGTCGCCCCTGAACCCCCAACATTCTGAATTAAACCTATCTCTGCGTCCTTAACCTGTCTCTTACCCGCTTCCCCCCTCAACTGCAATGTAGCTTCAACCACCTGAGAGATCCCCGTAGTTCCGACTGGATGTCCCTTGCCTTTCAAACCACCACTGGGATTTACTGGGATATCCCCATCGATTTTCGTCTGACCCTCTTCTGTTAAAATGCCTCCCTCACCCAATTTACAAAAGCCGAGACCTTCAATAGCGAGTATCTCCGCGATGGAAAAGCAATCGTGAACCTCTAAAAAGTCTATATCCTTTATCTCTATTCCAGCCTGTTTATAAGCCTTTTTAGCGGCAAGAATTACAGAATCCATTCTGGAGAGGCTCTTTCTGTCATGTAATGCCAAGCTGTCAGTAGCAAGTGCCGATGCGGAGATCCAGATCGGTTCATCCTTTAATTCCCTGGCCTTTTTTTCACTTGCCAGAATTACTACAGCAGAACCATCTGTTATGGGGGAACAATGGAGAAGTCTTAAAGGCTCTGCAACTGGGGGTGAATCCATTACCTCTTCCAATGAAACCTCAAATCGGAATTGTGCGTATTCATTAAATTGCGCATTATAATGATTCTTAACAGAAACCTCAGATATCTGCTCCAGGGTAGTTCCGTATTCCTTCATATGTCTTCTTGCCATCAAGGCATATAGGGCTGGAAATGTAATCCCCTGAAATGCTTCCCACTGCTCGTCTCCCGCACCCATCAGAGCCATCATCGCCGCCCCAGTGGGAACATCCGTCATCTTCTCAACACCACCAGCAACTACGATGTCATTCCTTCCAGATTTTATGGAGAGAAATGCCTGTCTCAGCGCCAAACCTCCAGATGCGCACGCTGCCTCCACCCTTGTGGCAGGAATTCCAGATAAACCGGAATAATCTGCGACCAACGCCCCGATATGCTCCTGTCCCGCAAATAATCCCGGGGACATGGAACCAACATAGAGTTCTTGTATATCCTCGCCTTCTATCCCCGCATCTGTTATTGCCTTGATTCCAGCCTCTGTTATCAGGTCTCTGTAGCTGTAGTCCCAAAGTTCACCAAACTTTGTCATTCCGATACCGATAATTGCCACCCTGTTTTCATTCATTTTTGTTTACCTTTTTACCTTTCCAGCCCAACACCTTTTATCTTTCCCTTAAATTTGGAATAAATAGAATAATTAATGTATTCCTTCTTCTTAATGTAATCTGAAACTGGTTTCTTATTCCTCCTTTTTTCATTCTCCTCTGTAACCTCTATAATGAACGCATCACTCCCCGCCCCGGAGCCATAAGAGGAAACCAGGATTTTATCCCCAGAATTTGCTTCATCCAAGATAGCACATAAACCGAGAAGTGTTGCTCCAGAATAGGTATTTCCGATCCAAGGGGTTAGTAAGCCGGTCTTTAATTGTTCTTTCCTAAAGCCCAGGGTCTTGGCAGCATTCAGTGGATATTTCCCATTTGGTTGATGAAATACAACATATTTAAAATCCTCTGGCTTCATATCATTCCTCTCCATTATGCCCTTGGCTGCACTTACAACATGCTTAAAGTAGGCTGGAGCACCCGTAAACCTTGAGCCATGACTTGGGAATTCTTGACCCTCCCTCCTCCAGAAGTCTGGTGTGTCAGTTGTGTAGGAATATGTATCGTGAATCTCTGCAATGAGATCTTCATCCCCTATTATAAAGGCAGCACCTCCAGCACTTGCGGTGTATTCTAGGGCATCGCCCGGTTTTCCCTGTGATGTATCCGCCCCTATTGCCATACCATATCTAATCCTCTTTGATTCGACCAAACCCATTACTGTCTGAATGGCGGCGGTTCCGGCCTTGCACGCGAATTCATAGTCTGCAGCAGTTAATTCAGGGGTGGCTTCAATGGCGGCAGCAACTATGGTGGCGGTGGGCTTCACAATATACGGGTGAGATTCTGATCCCACATAGATTGCCCCTATCTCCTCCGGATTAATTCCAGAATGATCCACGGCATTTCTTGCACATTCTACTGAGATGGTAGCAGTATCCTCATCTATCGCATGAACGGATTTTTCTTTTACCAGCAGACCTCTTTTTATCCTTTCCCCATCATTGCCCCACACACTGGCTATTTCCTCCACCTTTATCCTATATCTCGGTATATAGGCTCCATAACCTACTATCCCCACGGGCATTTTCTTTTTATTCTTTTTATCTTATTTTAGATGGATTTTATTCTTCAATCCCTTTCAAATATTCAATGAGTTCTTCCTCAGTTTCAAGCATGGAAACTACCAGGGGGATCTTCTCCGTTTCAGCGATCTTTATGGCCAGTTTGTCAACCTCGTATGGCTTCAGTCCATGAAGGATCACCATACTTGGCTTTGGCTTCGTGACCTTTATCGCGATCATTGGCGATCTCCCTAGATGTACCCTGGTAAAGACTAACGCCCTGTCGGTATTCAAACCATAGAGCTGAATGAAATCATTCTCGGTAAGCTCCAGTATTGCCTTTATACTATCAATAACAGTATAGCCCCAGATCTCATTCTCAATCAAATCCTTATTTGCCACAATCTTTCCATTAATATATTTTATAAATTCACTTCCAGATAATGGAGAGAGAAATTCTCTGATGTCCAAAATTGCATCCGATTTCTTGATGGATGAAAATTTTTTAACTATTTTACTATCCTTTTCCATATCCAATGATATCAATGCATGAATAAATTTTCTCACAAATTCAACACCTGGAGATCTTCTCCTTCCAGATTCATAGTCTGAAATAACCGATGGAGAGATCTTTAGAACCCTCGATAATTCCCTCTGATTAATGCCAAAGATCTCACGCCATTTTTTTATGCTTTTGGCTGGATTTTTAGCCAATGTGATCTCACCAGCAATATTCTTAGCTAACATGTCCCTCGAACTTGTATCCTGTTCCATATCTCTGTTGTTATTTCCCCTCTAAATTCCAATAACTTAACATTCTCGTATAATTATAAATACATAAGGGTATAATAATAGACAATTGTCGAAATGAAAACTAAGATCGTTCCAGATACATCTGTCATTATCGACGGAAGGATCACGGAGATTTTAAAGAAGGAGAAAGGGGAGATAGAGATAATAATATCAGAGGCAGTGGTTTTGGAACTGGAGAAACAGGCAAACCTAGGTAGAGAGACCGGTTTTGATGGCTTGAATGAATTGAAATCCTTGAGACAGATTTCTGAAGAATCTGAAGGGAGGATAACTATAAAATTCTATGGGAATCCCCCTACAAAGGAGGATGTGAAATATGCCAAATTCGGCAGGATGGATGAGCTTATACGAAAAACTGCCGAAGAAAATGATGCCATTTTAGTGACAAGCGATAAGATTCAGGCGTTAGTTTCTGAGGTAAGGGGTCTAAAGGTTAGATACATTGGACCAAAGGTGAGAAAGATTCGGCCACATATCTTTAACCTGTTTGATTCTGAAACCATATCTCTGCATCTCAAAGAGAACACACCAATATTCGCAAAGAAGGGTAAAGTGGGTAATTTTGAATTAGTAAAGATCGGATCAAAGATTAGCAGGGGAGAATTGGAGAAATATACTCGGGAGATAGTGGAATCCGCACAGGCAGATCCTAGGGGCTATTTGGAGATGGAAAAAAGGGGTGTAGCTATAGTCCAGTTAGGTGAGTATAGGATTGTCATTACCAGACCACCTTTCAGTGACGGTCTTGAGATCACTGCCGTTAAGCCCCTTGTAAAGACAAAATTATCCGACTACGGGCTTTCGAGAAAATTATTGAAGAGACTAGCGGAAAGGGCTGAGGGTATTCTTATTGCTGGGGCACCTGGACATGGTAAAAGCACATTCGCTCAGGCGTTGGCGGAGTTCTATCTTGGTAAGGGAAAGGTTATAAAGACTATGGAGCATCCCAGAGACCTGCAGGTTCCCGATATCGTAACTCAGTACATAGAACTGGAAGGCTCAATGGAACAGACGGGGGATATTCTTCTTTTAGTAAGACCAGACTACACGATCTTTGATGAGGTTCGCAAAACGAAGGATTTTCAGATATTTGCAGATATGCGTTTAGCCGGAGTGGGAATGATTGGTGTTACTCACGCTAACAGAGCCATTGATGCTATTCAGAGATTGGTGGGTAGAGTGGAACTGGGGATAATTCCCCATATAGTTGATACAATAATATTCATAGAATCTGGAGAGATAAAGGAGGTATATGAACTTAGAATGACGGTTAAGATCCCATTTGGAATGAGAGAGGCCGATCTCGCAAGGCCGGTTATTGAGGTAAGGGATTTTGAAACCGGATCGCCACAATATGAACTATATTCCTACGGTGAAGAGGTAGTGGTAATCCCAACAATGGAGGGGGTTAAGAGGAAAATTTCCGGGTCTGAGGAATTATCTATTTCAAGAACTAAGAAGTTGATTATACTCCACTCAAGGATTCACAGGGATGAATTTGTCAAGATCCTTGTGGATGGGAGGGAAATCTCCACAGTCAGGGTTAACAGAGCAGGGAACATAAAGATAAAGAGAAACACAAATCTAGGTAGAGTATTGCAGGAGGCGATAAATTCCGGGAAAGAGATAAGAATATCCTAGTTGGAATTTTTAGCCTAATTTTTAGCCTCTTTCTATAATATTAATCCCCTGAAAAATGAAGGATAGAATAGAAAAATTTCTTGAGAAAAAAACAAAGGATCTGAACAGTTTAGCCGAGAAGTATCCCGAGAAGAGGAGTCTCTTTATTGACTGGCAGGAATTGGAGAGATATGATCATGAACTCGCTGAAGAACTGATTAAAGAACCTGATGAAATCATCGGTCTATTTGAAAAGATACTTAGAGAGAAGGATATCCCCATCTTAGAGATAACGGAAGAGCCAAGGTTTCATGTTCGCTTCTATAATCTTCCCAGAGAGAAAGGATACAGCGTAATGATTCGGGATATTACCGCCGATTATATCGACAGGCTGGTTTCTGTAGATGGTGTAGTGAATAGGATTGGTGATGTTCTCCCCAAGGTGAGTGTAGGGTGTTTCATCTGCAATAAATGTGGTGAGCGTCATGATGAACCACAAACAACGAGATTTCTCAGAGGACCCATAAGTTGTAAAAACTGCAGAAGGAATGATTTTAGATTCGTTCCAGAGGAATCGAAGTGGATTGACGTTCAGAGGCTGGAGATACAAGAGCCTTTAGAATTCCTTAAGGGTGGTGAACAAGCCAGAAAAATTGAGATATGGGCTGAGGAAGATCTTACCGATGTGGTTACAGCTGGGGACAAGGTTATTGTCACTGGAATAGTAAGACTAAAACCACCACTAAAAAAAGGTTCAGTTTATTTTAAATTTATCGAGGCAAATAACATCGAGGGAATTGAAAGGGAATTTGAAGATATTGAAATTTCAAAGAAGGAGGAAAGGGAGATAAAGAAGCTGGCTAAAGATCCCAAGATCCATGAAAAGATCGTAAACTCTATTGCACCTTCGATCTATGGTTACAAAGAGGTCAAAGAGGCCATTGCCCTGCAACTCTTTGGTGGTCGTCCTGGAAAGAGATTGCCAGATGGCACCAATGTAAGATCAGACATCCACCTACTTCTTATTGGAGACCCTGGTGTTGCAAAGTCCAGAATTTTGCAGTATGTGGATCAGATCGCCCCCAAGAGTATCTATGTTACTGGAAAGGGAACAACCGGTGCCGGTTTGACTGCTACCGCAGAGAAGGACGAACTCGCCGAAGGGGCATGGACACTGAAGGCCGGGGCATTAGTTCTGGCTGGTGGTGGAGTTGCGTGTATCGATGAATTTGACAAGATGAACAAGGAAGATAGGGGAGCGATGCACGAGGCAATGGAACAGCAAACCATTAGCCTCGCAAAGGCGGGCATAGTTGCAAAATTCAGGGCAAATACCGCGATCCTTGCAGCTTCTAATCCAAAGTTCAGTAGATTTGATAACTATAAACCATTGGGGGAACAGTTTGACATCCCCCCAACATTGCTTTCAAGATTTGACCTAATCTTTCCCATACGAGACGTCTTAGATAAGGAGCAGGATAAAAAAATAGCAGAACACATGCTCAAAATGCATAAGACGGGAGGAGAAATGAAGGAATTAGAGCCAATAATTCCAGTGGAATTGTTCAGGAAATATATCGCTTACTCCAGAAAGAATATACTCCCCGTTCTTACAGATGATGCCGCTGAGAAGATAAGGGACTACTATGTTGACCTGAGATCTGGTAGCAAGGAAACAGTAAGAGCCACCCCCCGTCAGTTAGAAGCATTAGTTAGATTAGCAGAGGCATCTGCAAGACTCAGGCTCAGCGACACAGTAACTGTAAGTGACGCAGAGAGGGCAATTAAGCTTACAAATTTTGTTTTGAGAGAGATAGCATACGATCAAACCACGGGTGAGATTGACATAGATAGAATTGTGACCGATTATCCCAAATCCACCAGGGATAGGATCAGGATCATTGAGGATATTATAAGGGAACTCATAGATAAGAGTGAAGAAAGGATGGCTTCGCTTGACGACATAATAGCAGACGCTTCCCTGAAGAATATCCAAAGGTTCGAGGCGGAAAAGATCATAATGGAATTAAAAACCAAGGGGATTATCTATGAACCAAGACACGGAAGATTTATGTTCACTGAGCAAATATAAGAGCAAATATAAGAGTTTTCCTTGGAAAATTTTCTTAAAATGGATTATGCAAAACCACTCTTCACTGCCGTTGCAATTTACCTCCTTGTCCAGGGAATTGGTCTGTGGATCAGTTGGACCGGTCCGGGAGGAGAAGAGGGTATTGTAAAGATGGTAGAAGATGGTGAGGTACTCCCACCGGTAGTGGAAGAGCCAGAGGATCCTATTTCCTCCCTACAGATATTTCTATACGTAATTATAATGACTGGTGTAATTCTTATACTGCTGAAGTATAAATTTGACATCATAATAAAGATCTTTGTTTTATTAGCCTTGTTAGGGGGACTCTCCATAACATTCTGGGGTTTGATAGGACGGTTTGGTTTTTTTGTTGCTCTTCTACTTTTTCTCTTTGCTATATGGAAAAGGGAGAATATACTGCTAATGAATATGATCCTGATATTCACCATTCCAGGTATTGGTTCATGGCTCGGCTCTTCTCTTGGTTTCATACCTTCACTCCTCCTCTTAATCGGTCTCGCCATCTATGATATTATCGCAGTATTTGGAACAAAGCACATGGTGAAACTCGCAGAAGAAGCTAAGGGGAGAATTCCCATGATGTTTGCCATACCGATTGGAGATCGCTATCTCGGCTTGGGAACTGGAGATTTGGCAATACCATTGGCATTTTCTGTATCTATCCTGAGGGAGAGTATATTGGAAGATACCAGCATTCTACCAGCAATAACAGCAAGCCTCGGCGGATGTATCGGTTTGATAGCCCTCTTTTTCTATGTTCTGAATAAAAAGGAGGTTACACTCCCAGCACTGCCGCCCATAGCATTGGGGTTGATTCTCGGCTTCGGGATTGGGATGATTTTTTTATGAGAATTCTGAGATTACTTTGAATTCCATGTAAACCATCCCAAGATTATTATTAGGATAAAGAGGAGAGAGATTCCAATAGCGACCGGAATTGCAATCAACCAGAATTGATATTTTGGAATGAACATGCCATAGATGTAAAGGAATAATCCCAAGAGACCGAGAAGCATCATTAATAAGCCAATAGATTTATTTTTTATTTTTGGGTTCATCTTATTTTTATGTTAAGAATTACGGGATTAAAAATGTGGTTTTGTAGTGTCTAACTTTTATTATTCACGATGATTTAGACTTAGATAAATTTAGATAATCATTCCCGAATAAAATCCTTCAACCTCTTTATGGCATATAACCTCTCCTTTCTTTCCAACTTTGCCTGTTCCACCGCCTCCTTCAAGGTCTGAATGGATGCATCATAAGTCTTTCTATGAACGGGATAAGGAAAACCGTCCTTTCCACCATGTGCAAATGAAAACTTCGCTGGATCATTCCAACTGGGTTTTGCCCCATAGACCAAATCGGAGATTAAAGCCAATGCCCTGATCTTCTGTGGACCAATTCCCTTCAAGGCTACGAGTTCTTCATAATTTTCCGGTTGAATCTCATAAGCCTTTTGCAAGACCTTCATTCCCGACCTTCCAATGTCAATATCCAAGACGGGATGTCTCGAAGGCATAATAAATCTTTCCTCTTTAAATTCTGTCAATAACCTCTGTGGTTCTTTTTTACTTAAGAGATTTTCCAGATGTTTTGGATTATCTTTGACAAGATCAACACTTACCTTTCTCGTTTCCTCGCTCTCTTTTGCGGTCATATCCAGGACATCCTTTTCCTTTCTATCGCTGCAGATTCCCGTATGTGGCTCTTCGACAAAACTCTTAACATTATCAGAAAGCCAGTGATATCTCCTGGCATATCTATCACTATCATTCATCCCCTGCTGTACTACTACCCATTCTCCCTTTTCTGTGAAGATAAAGCTATGGTGATAGAGTTGATAAGAATCCTGAATACAACTATTATCAACCTTGGCGGACATCCTGCTGGAGTATTTCAATTCCTCAATCTTCTTTGAAGATAAAGAAAATAGATCCGCTGTTTTTTCTATCTCCAATGTGGTTCTCCTCGAGGCGCTTCCCTTCCCACCCGCTATCTTAATCCCCGTTTCTTCTGGGTCAATAGCCATCTTCAGGGCACCGCACGTAGTGGTAGTAGTTCCAGAGGAGTGCCAGTCAAATCCAAGAACACAGGAAAATGCCTGAAACCAGTAAGGGTCAGAAATTCTTCTTAAGAATTCTTCCCTACCATATTCATAGATAATGACATCTGTGATAGCAGAAGATAATTTTACCATGCGATCAAAAAGCCACCTCGGGGCTTTTCCACCATGCAACGGGAGTTCAACCGTTCCTGTGCGTTTCATCCTTCCAAAAACCCCAGTGCATCATCGATCCTCCCCAGTTCTATTCCGGTGGTTCTCAGTCCAGTTACATACCCATTAGAATTAGCTATCAATCCCGAACCAACAAATGGAAAACCAAAGTTTACTGAACCCGCTCTTCCACGCACCTTAAATATTTCAGAAATTTCCCTTGATTCTTCTTCCGCATCGGGATGTACCAAGAAGCCCTTATTGGTTGCAACGCAACAAGAGCCAACCTCTTCATGTCCCGCAATATCTCTTTGAACGATCTCCACATCGAGGGTATCCTCAAATACCCTCAAATCCCTAAACTTGGGGCTCACTATAGCGGCGTTATCATTAACTGCCACCAAATTTCCTATGGCTGTGAATCTATCAATTACCCTGGATATCTCCACATGAGTATCAAATTCCGAGAGCAATTTTCTTATTTTATCAATTTTTTCATCATCTATAAAATACGGAAGCAATAGACCATGGGAATTTCCAGTGCAGAATAATCCCACCAAATTTGTTCCATATATTCTGGTTTTTATTATTGGAACCTCCAAAACAGGCACATCTCCGAAATTGCTGGAAAGTAATGCGTAAGAATCTGTAGCCAATCCCAGCAGACCCACAAAGTCTTCACCATTTACAGAAATTTGTTGATACATTTTCTAAAGAATTAGTTACTCAACAAGAGAGGCGGTTGCCGTACCCTCCTCCATAGTTACCTTTATCTTGATCCTCCGAGGTGGTTTCTCTCTGCTCCTTTTCCATAGGGCATCATTTACTGATGAATCTAATTTAACATTACTGGCTTTGGTATGCCTAGTTAAGAATTCTTTAACTATCCTCACAGCTTTATTAGCCCTTTTGGTTCTCGGGGCATTAAATGCCTCCCTTAGGGGGATGGTATATACTCTTTCCATTTTTATGACATTTTGAGGGGAATCGCCACGCGATTCTTAAACCCTCGGATTTTACTTTATTCAAAATACCTGATCGGCACTCCTCATTTCCTCTTCCACTTGTCTTATCTTAGCCTCAGCCTCTGGTGTGTATATCCTTTCACCGCATTTTTGGCAGATGTAAGCATTGACCTTAATTGTCTTGGTATAAGAACGATAGGATACTTGCACCTCTGCCATCTTCATCTCCATTCTACCTCCACAGAGGGGACAAGAAGCACACATTTTGATCATTAATATCTATACTTTCATAATAGTATAAATAAGAGATCAGCGGATATAGCTTTTTGTTTCCTCATCTGATGTAGGATCTTTGTAAAACTTTTTATCTAAAGACACGCTTGGGGTGGGGATAGGTGCCGGAAGTTGCACTTCCTTAGAGAGGATTACCGCTTCTACTATACAACTAGAAAATATCACATTATGCACCTTTTCTGCCATATCCGTTGGAAGACTCTTCCTTCCACTCCGTTCCCATACCTTAATTGCTCCATCTATGTTCTCTTTAGAATCACTGAGAAAAAGATCACCTTCAATCCTGATCAAGCCAATACTTGGTTCATAATTACAACTAAATACAAAATTTACAGACAACCTTCCATTCATCTTAGAAACCTTTGTCAGAGTACTATTGTTATGTACATTTACTGGACCACCTGCTACCGTTGAAAATCTCTTAGCTTCCAGATTCCTAAATTTCAGATCTATGTGCATTTTCTTACCGTTGACTTAATACTTACGATTTTAATCTTAAATATAAACTGAATTAAATAACTGAATTAAATGAACTGAGAGATGAAGATCGTAGTAGCTACTGGTGTGTTCGATATACTACATCCGGGGCATGTTCTTTTCTTGGAAGAGGCAAAAAAGCTTGGGGATAGATTAATAGTGATAGTAGCCAGAGATAAAACTGTAGAGGAAAGGAAAAATAATCTGGCAATCCCAGAGAAACAAAGGCTGGATGTTGTAAAGGCATTGAAGCCCGTGGATAAAGCACTTCTGGGAGACGAAGAGGATATATTCAGGCCAATTCGGGAAATAGATCCCGATATAATTGCCCTGGGCAGAGATCAGCACTTCGATGAAGAGAAATTGGAGAAAGAGCTGAAAAAGAGGGGGCTGAAGGCGAGGGTGGTGAGAATAGAGAGATATCTGGAGGGGGGATTGAATAGCAGCAGGAGGATAATTGAAAAGATCAGAGAGTGCTAAAATGCACCTCAAGGTCAGAAAGAGGAAAGGGGAAGTTGTCAGGAAAAGACTTCTTGATCTTGGAGTTCTGGATAAGAGCAGGAGAATTTTAAAGGATGAGGATTTTCTTTTTATTCCC
>Ga0190361_1000200_pt1 | contig 24909 bp, 46 predicted proteins | sample 48721845_MG_FD_161273 | JGI IMG/M metagenome (GOLD analysis project Ga0190361, IMG submission 161273) | Hydrothermal vent microbial mat bacterial communities from Southern Trench, Guaymas Basin, Mexico - 4872-18-4-5_MG | ecosystem: Environmental > Aquatic > Marine > Hydrothermal vents >... | reverse complement strand
ACCTACCCAACCGGATTGTTTTTTAGGCATGTTTCTCCACCTCCATGTTTTAGTATATGTGGAGGATTTATAAGTTTTTTGAACTCTTTATAAAAGGGTTCCGAATATTCCTTTGTAAAAAAGAAAAGAAAAAGTATATAAATAGGTTTATTCTAAATGGATTTAGAAAACAGGTGGAATGTGTATGGAAAAAAATAAGGACATAATTGTTTTCGTCTCAACTGAACTAGATGAAGCTCTTGAAAAACTCGTTTCTAAGGGAATTTTCAAGAGTAAAGAAGAAGCTATACGAGTTGCAGTTTACAAACTTATTGATTTTTTTGAAGGAGATGAAAAATAATGAAAACTTCTAAGCCTGAACCTTTACTTGAGGAAAAACGTTGTCATAATTGTGGATCATCAATACATAAATTAACAATAATATGTGGAAATGAAATACACAGTATTTTTTGGTATTGCCCGAAGTGTAATAAGTTTTTTGAAGGTGAAGTTGATGCATGAATTTAAATTATTTGACAAAGAAGGTTTCGAATTACATTTAGAATTTTATAATGATAGGGAAAAAGAACTTGTTATTGCTATTGATGAAATTGATGCTGCATGTGTTATTTTTGATGACAAAGAAGATGTTAAGCGTCTTCATGATTTCTTGAATAAAATTCTTGAAAAATGGTGATGTTAATGGTTAAAAAATCTAAAACTGATAAAATAATTGAATTATTAGAACAAATAAACAAGCGATTAGATAATTTTGATGAACAGTTTGACGGTTTACGTCAAGAAATAATGAGAATTCAAGAACAAATAAAAACTAAAACCCAGCCCTCCAAACCAAAATGGACGAAATTTAAAAGTGGAAACGGTGAATGGGCGTTTAGTAATAGTTTTCCCGAATTAACAAGAGAACTTAAAACAAAAAATGCACGTGGATCAAACTATCTAGTTAAAGATGGTTTTCGATATCGACTTTCAGGCGATGAAGACCGATTTATACAACGATATCCCATAAAGAAAAAAGGAGAAAAATAAATTGAGTGAAATTAATCTCAGTGATGAAGCTTACAATAATTTACTTACATTTCTCAAAAACCGTGAATATGATATTGCAGTTGATTTTGAAGATTTTGGATTGCTGAAAGATGTTTTTCATGAAGTTTTTGGGCGTGAACCTCAGGAGGAAACATAGATGGGCTGGGGTATTCTAAAACATTTTGGGCCGTTTGAATTTCATGTTTTCAAGGCTGAGATGGGTTGGACTTATAATTGGTGTCTAAGATTTGGTAGGAAATTTGTAATTCACATTGCATTTTGGCGAAGAGGTGAAGATATACTATGAAGATTGAAGTTAGGGAGATTTCAGGTAAAGTCAAATTGTTTGAAGTGTGTCTTGAGGATCTTAACCTTTTTTATGTTTTACTTCATGAGGGTGATGTTTTATTTTTGAAAGAAATTGAGGAGGATTAATGGATGACTGATTATACAGGTGATAAAATTTCTAGTATTAAGGGTTCTTCAACCGTTACTTTTATACCAGCTAAAAATTTGATTACTCATTTCAGTTCAGGTGATTATCTTAGAATTTACATGTTTAACGGCTGGAAAATTGAAGGATATCTTGCTTATATTTGTAAATATAATCGATATCTAATCTTAAACAATGTTGATGTTTTTGAGGGATCTAAGAAAATAATCTCTACATTTGTTCTTGAAATTAACATGAGATATGTGATGATGATTGAACTTGTTAGAGAGTGAAAACATGGTTTATAGTATGTATAATAAAGGTTTCGTTTATTGTAGTCGATGTGGAAAATGGATTAAAAAAGAAGATGTAAAAAACAACGGTAAAGGAAAACCTCGTTGTCCTGAATGTAATTTTCAAGTTAGAATTAAACCGAGAAAAAGGAAAAGGAGAGTTGTTTTTGCGTGTAGTTAAACATGTAGTTGAATATGAGAAGGCCGGCGACACTTTCCTGCTTATACCGTTTGGCGACTTTCATATCGGTCATAAAAACTGTGATAAAAAGAAGTTAGAGGAAATAAGAGATTTTATAAAAACTCAAAACGCCCTTTGGATCGGCATGGGTGACTATTGTGACGCTGTTTTTCCACATCCAAATGAAAAGAGAATTGACATTGATGTTCTAGATCCTGAGCTTAATACACCTGAGAAACAATATAATTATGTCTATGATTTACTTGAACCAATTAAAAGTCAATGTCTTGGATTACTAACAGGAAATCATGACGATATACTTCGAAGACGACACTATCATAACTGGGTTGACAGCTTAGCTTTTAAACTAGAAGTTCCATATCTTGACTTTGCAGCTTTCATTAAACTTCAATTTAGACGGCCCTATAAAACAGGTTATCATTATCAAACAATCGATATATTTGCTACACATGGTTACTATGCAGGCCGGAAAATTGGTGGAAAAATTAATCGTATTGAGGATCTAGCGAAATATTTTGATGCAGATATCTATCTTGTCGGCCATGTTCATGAAATCGCTGGTTTTCGCAATATTCAACTTAAAGCAACAAGATACTGTAATATCATTGAGCGTAAAAGAGTGTTCGCCATAACTGGCACATTTCTACGTGGATGGAAGAAAAATAAAATTGCAAGTTACGCTGAGAGAAAACTACTTCCACCAAATAAAATCGGGATAATTTCAATTTGGATTTGTCCTGAACCACTTGATTTACACATTATGGAGTGATAAAGATGACTCAAAAAGGTATTTTGGTTGTTGGTTTAAGATATGAACGTCTTTTATATATTGATGTTATTGATGGCCCTAGAGAACATTATGAATATTATCTCATCATTATTGACTTGAAGGGGAAGGAAAGAGTAGTTCAAGTTGACAAAGAGACATATAAACTTTTCAAAAATCTTTTAGAAAAAAGGTGATATCATGTTAAAATTTTTCTATTATTTAAATTTAATGGAGAAAACTTGGATTGTTTTTATAACGGCAGTTTACATTCTTTTCTTAATATTATTATTCAGTTGGATCTGTTTAATTTTTTTGGTAATGACTAGAAAATCTAAACCCGTTTTTATTCCACCACCTAGAAACCCTAAACATGTAGAGGTTGGCCGTGGATTAGCGCCTACACATTCGACTAAAAATTTCAATCCACGAAAATCTCCCGTAGTCAACCTCGCATGGGGGAGTTTACTAGAAGGAGTTGAGAGAAAATGAGTGAAGATAAGGAAATGTATTTAAGACTTGTTGACGCTTGTCTTGAAATTAAAAAGGATCGTCAAACAATTTATAGTGATAATTGGCGTTACATGCCGATTGAAGTTTTACTTATGGCTGCTGCATATAAATGTTGGCGTGCTGCTTTAACTCATAATCATGATAAACAAGTTGATGATGTAATTGACGCCGTGAATTATCTTGTTTTCACATTTGAAAAACTAAGAGATGATAATAATGGAGAATAAAAAAGAAGTTATTATTGCTATTGGTGATGGAAGTAATTATCTTCATGCTGAAAGATATGAAACCTATTTTGAGCATGTAGATAGCAATCACATGAGTGTTATTATGACTAAGCGAATTTGGAAAGGAAAAGTCAAGATTATAATTGAAAAAATAGGTGATGAAGATGCCTAAAAAGAAGAAAGAAAAAATAGTTAAAATTGAAACGCCGGGTTATTATGATCCGGTTAGAAATTATCTTTTTGAACAAGTAATTGATAAAGAGGGACAATATGCTTATTGTGAAGCTCGTTTTATTCGTGGAGATCCAAATAAATTTCATATAAGTGTTAGTAGGCCACCGTTACGAATGAAAGGAGTTGATGAAGACGGAAATGAAATCTTTGAAGTTGGTTTAAAAAGATTGCCATGGCCTGAAATTCTATTTCCTAGCAAGGAGAAAATAAATGAAATAGAGTTATGGCAAGAAATATACAATTATGTTTATGAACATGTAGATTTCAGTGAAAAAGAACATTACGCGATAGTTACAAGTTGGATCATGGCGACATGGATACAAGAAAAATTTGATGTTGTACCATATATTTTTGTAGTCGGCCCACTTAACAGTGGAAAAACAAGATTACTTGAAGTTTTATGGCAGCTTTGTTATAGGGGTTTAATGTCAACAAGTATTAGGCCGGCAGGATTATTTCGGGCCTGTGAAGCTTGGCATCCAACTGTTTTACTTGATGAGGCTGAAATTTACACCCGTAGTGAACTTCTTGAAGTCATGGCTCTCTTAAACTCAGGATATAGACGTGGACAATGTGCCATTCGTGTCGAAAAAATTGGTGAAAATAAACTTGAACTAGGATTATATGATGTATATGGATTTAAAGCTGTCGCATGCACACAATTACTTTCTCCAACTTTCCAGTCAAGATGCTTCATAATGAATATGTCTCGAGCCATACGGAAAGTAAAAATCCTTCTCGATAAAGAATGGGCGAAAAAAATAAGAGCCAAACTTATGAGATATAGAATACAAAAATTAATTCAAGAACCATTCACAGTTTCAGAAGAAAAAATAATTAGAATTGGAGAAAACGGCCGTCTAACCGAGTTATTCATCGCCCCTCTAATAACTACACCTAAAAAAGAAGTAAAAAAACAATTAATAAAATATGGAGAAAAAATAAGCCGAATAATAAGAGAAGAAGAATTAACAACTATTGAAGCAGAAGTTTTAGATTCAATAATAAAAAGTAAACCCTTTGTTGAACGGGGAAAAATACCCTTACAAATAATACTAGAATATATAAATGAAAATAAAAATGAGAAACAAAAAATATCACCACAAAAACTCGGCCGAATAGTAAAGAAACTAGGATTCAAAAAAGCCAGAATGTCAAGCGAAGACAGTAGAACAACAATATATTATGATGAAGCGTTAATAATGAGACTTGCACGAAGATATCAACCATCTACATTAAGATTATTTACACAACAAATATCATCACAACAAACACAAATATCATCATTAAACCATCACTTAAAACCCAAACAAATATCATCACCCACTCAAGAAAATGATGATATTATATCATCACTCCCCACAGATATAGATACTTTAAGTCTAAAACGCTGGATCATCAACCTAATAGACAAATATCAACCCGAAGGAATAACACAACAAACATTCATAAAAACATGTATAACAAACGGAATAACAAACCCCGACAAAATAATTGAACAGTTAATTTTAGAGGGAAAAATAACTCTTGAAAGAAAAAATAATACAATATACTTGAAATTAACAAGCTGGCCTATTCTGAAAAATGATGATATAATATCATCACTTCAATCAAAGCGTGATGATATACCCGTAGAAAGAAGGTGATGATATAGTGATGATAACACAACAAAAAAGTGATGATATATTAACAGTTGATTTAAACGATATTATAAATCAAGCCATAGACGAATATCTAGAACGTGAAACAAAAGAACTTAAAATCGGTGTTTATTATCCATCTATGATCCCGTATTGCCTTAGACGGCTATATTATCTTTATACTTTGGGGCCGAAGAAAATAAGCAAAGAAAAACTCAGGATCTTTCATGCAGGTAATATTATTCATGAGTTTATTAAAAATGTTCTTAAGAAAAGTGAAAACATTAAGCTTGTTGAAAATGAAGGTGAATTTACACTATCATTTAAAGATTTAAAAATTAAAGGCCGTTTCGACAACATCATAATAATTCAAGGTTATAATGAAAAAATCGTTATTGAAGTTAAAAGTATAAAGTCTTTCAGTAAATTTAATAAGAAAAAATGGAAATGGGAAGAAGTTAAATTACCATATAAAGAACATATAGACCAATTAATCTTATATCTTCACGCTCTAAACATAAAACTCGGAGCCATAGTTTATGTTTCTAAAATGGATCTCCAAACAAAAACATTTCTCGTAAAATATGATTTTGAAAAATTTATTTTTCTTCTTGACCGTATAGTTAGACTTCATTATCACTTACTTGCTAAAGAGTTACCTGAACCTGAAGCCAAGATGAATGAAGAAATGAAATGGCAATGTTTCATAGCCTGTGAATTCAGGGAAGAATGTGAAAGAGTTGGAGGTGGTGGATGTTGAGGATTGGTTTTGATTTGGATGGTGTTTTATGTGATGTTGATAAAGCATTGTTGGCATGGATAGGTAGAATAAAAGATGAAAAAACTAGAAAAATTGTTGAAATGTGGTATTATAGAAATAGAAAACCATTGTTAAATCCTCGTTTATTTCTTCATGAAGATGATGAAGGTGTAATTATTACCGGAAGGCCGGAAAGAGTAAAAGAAATAACAGAAAAGTGGTGTAAAAAATTTTATCCTGAATTTGAGTTGCATGTTCTTTGTTTAAAAGATTGGAGAAACATGAAACTTCAAAGTTGGTATGAATATGTTGCCAAAGAAAAAGTGAAGAAAATACGTGAATTGGGTATTAACGTTTATTTTGAAGATAATACTGAAGTTGTAAAATTCATGAGAAAACAAGGTGTTATTGTAATTCAATATGGTGTTACGATATGAAAAACTTTTTCCCGAAAAATAGGGGGTGGGGGGTGTCAAAATGAGGACTGAGAAAAAACAACATTTCATTACTGTTATTGGTCAAGGTGGTTTTACTTATAAAGTTGTTGTTGGCCCGTATGAACGTGAGTTTATTGAGGCTCGTTTAACGCATTGTATTGAGTGTAAAATTAGACTTAGAAATGTTTTTTATCAGGGCAGTGATATTCTTAGAGAATTAGTTTGTCCGGTTTGTGGTTTAGTTCATGCTGTTTTTGGTGCTTACTTTTATCTTATTATTCAAAGTGAAATTGTTGAAAAATTACTTGAAAAAAGAAGTGAGAGAAAACATGGATTTGGGGTGAAAAATAATTGGTTAAGCTTATTTTGAAAGTTGTTCCGGGCCGAATTTGTAGGGTTTGTTTTAAAATTTTCCGTAAGCGTGGACCAGCAATTAGATGTGATGAATGCCAAAGAGAATACCGGAAAAAATATATGCGTGAGTATATGCGGGAATACATGCCTAGATATCGTGAACGTTGTCGTGAAAAATTACGGGAATATATGAGGAAGTATATGCGGTGGTATAGTAAGTGTAATCGCATTAAAATGAGATATCTATGGCGAATAAGTAAAGCTAAACAAAGATATTCCCGCTACACACATCCATTAAGCATTGTGAAAGATGAACATGGAAACCTAAGAATAAAAGCAGCCCTAGACCTAGAACGATTTAAACAAAAAAATAGAAAATAAATTATTTTTCTTTTGCAGTCATTTCATGTTCAAGTAAAATTCCCTTTTCATCGGCCCAAACCAGTATTTCAGCAAATCTATCCATTATGAAGCGGGGTACTTTTTCACTTTTTATTATTATTTTAAAGACAATTTCTTTCATTATTTTCACCATTTTAATATTCAGTTTTCAGTATTTCTTCAATTCTTTCAAACAAATATTCAATTGCTTTACTGAAACTTACTTTACGGCCTCTTTCTTCTTGCAGTTCACTAATAAGTTTTAAAAGTTTCTTATAAACACTCTCTTTAATCTTAATAGTAACATATTTCTCAGGCATTACTCAATCCCCCTTATTTTCTTTAATTCTTCATAAATCTCAAACATTTTTTCAAAATCACGTTTATGTAGAACAAGGATGTGCTGGAAATCTGATTTAGTTATCTTAATAAAAACAAAGTTACCTATGATATCATCTACAAAGACCATTAAATCGTAAACAATTGAAAAATCTTCAACACCCGTTTTGACAACCAATTTAGCCATATTATTTCTCCCACCATGCTTTTCGTAAACTTTTTATTTCAACTTTGAATCCTAGTGATTCAAGTGTTGTTTTTAGTTTTAAAGTTTTCTTTAATGAAGGTTCAGGTAACTTGTTGTTATAATTGTCGTATCCAATTGAAATGTCATAGAATGAGTTTTCAGGGTTTATGTGGCAGATCCATTTTACAAGTTCATCGTGGTCAAAATCTAGTATTGGTTCGATGCTAATGTGTTTTTTAAAGTTTCTGAAAAATTTTTTCATTATTGAATATCGCTCAATTGTTGGTGGTGCATGTGAGACTTTGTAATTGCGATTTGTTTCAATGGTTGTTGATAGAATTATTTTTTCAGGGAAATATTTAGTATAGTCTATGTATCCTCGTGGATTTTTTGTTTCTAGGAAAAACGTCACTTTCTTGTTACTTTTATTCATAACGTCTAATACAGCATGTATCCAATCGCTTGGAACCCATTGGCCGAATAAGTCACCCATTGAGACTGTGAATATTAATGTTGGTTTACGTGGTTTAAAGGGTTTTAATCTCTCAGGATGTAGATGTGGTTTGAATTGATAGCAAAGTTTACATTGATTTTTACGTCTTTTAGCCATTATCATGGCCCAACATTTACCGTAACAATTGTGGTAACAGCCGACAATTGGGTTCCATGTTTTCGTTATGAATTTAAACATTCTCGTCATTTTTTCCACCCGTAACTTTTTGCTAGTATGAGTAATTCTCTTTCATTATTGTTTTTAGGTTCAAATCTATGACATTTCATATGTGGATCTGGGTGACAATCTAGAACTGTGCAATATTGATATTTGTTGACGAAGAAACGACATTTTTCACATTTACTACATTTAACAACCATTTTTTACACCTAGTGTAATATATATTAGAATATATATTTAAACCTTTTGGAATACAAATAGAAAAAAAGGAATATATTTAGAAAATTAAAAACATGGACATTTCAAATCTTCTTCTCGGCCACCGAGAGCAAGATAATGTTCTAGACAACACTCCCATGAACAATAATATCGACAACCATTTAACGATATTTCTTTTTCTTCAGCTTCTCTCCAACTATATATTTTTCCACAATTTCGACATTTGGGCATGAGTTTTCACCTTCTCGGTAATTCTCTTAACGTTATTCTTTCAAGTGCTGAACCCATCATTTGGCTGAATAACAATCTATTTTTTACCTCTTCAGGTGTATGAAAGATACTTATCCATGATACATAATATAGTCTTTTTTCATCATTACTTGATTTCCAGATTTCGAATCCTGTTTTATCTATTACATAGATCCATTCATGAAATAGATAATCAATAACACTTTCAGTTAAGTATATTGTTTCATTTTCACCGTTGAATTCTCCACTTAAAAGATATTTTTCAAATTCTTCTATTCCTTCTGAGTTATAATTTAATCTGTTTAGTCCTTCTTTTATTCCATATTCACGCATCTTTAAGTATAGTTTCATTCCAAGAAAAGTTGGGTAACTATCCATGTGATTGTATATTCCCTTATAGACATAATAACTTCCATTTTCAGCATGATATTTTTTTCTTATGAATATTAATCCTCTAGTTCCCATTTTCAACCACCTTTAAACCACATTCTTCAAGCCATTCTAGTCGCCAATCAATATCTATTTCTGGCACGTAACTGATTAAGATGTAAATATGTTTTTGTTCTTCTTGAAAGTCTTTTAAGTCTTGCTCGTCACTGCTTCGTTCTAGAAAACTGCCTTCATACTGTGGTAATATTATTGTTCCTCCTGCTGAGTATAGTGTTTTCCAATCAGTTATTTTGACTTTAATTGGTTTGAATTTTATTGTTCCTTGTGTTATTTCTTCATAACGTTTGGCTTGTTTTTCAGCGTCTTTAAAACTTAGATATAATTCAATCGTCATTTTTTACACCTTGTGTAATGGTATATTGGAATAAGTATATAAACGTTTCTATTTCCATTAGGAATTTAAGGAAACAACATGGAAATCTTGTTTTATTTATGGACAATCCATATATTAATGAGGGCCCAGTGGGTTACGGGGCCTCCAGAGGAGGCAACGTCCATGATTAACGCCCCTCTTTTATGGTGATATTCATGGTTGATTTTATTTTGCTTCATATTTGGATAGCCTGTGTTATAAGTTTAGTTATTTATAAGTTAAAAACTATAAAACATGATGTTTTCAGTAGAGAAAAATTAATTTTACTTGCTGCTCGTCGGCCTACAATTTTTAATATGCTAATTTTTGTCTATTGTTACTTGATTTTTTGGGCGATGACATTGCCAGTTCATGAATTTGGACATTTACTTGTTTTAATCATGTTTGGTGGTGATGGTTATATTAAGTTATTACCATCGGGTGCTGCTGTTTTTCCCACTGTTTTACCGGTGGGTGGTTATTGGAAGATTATTGTTGTGGCTTTGATGGGTGGATTATCAGTTACTATTCTTTACTTACTTTTAGCTTTACGTCCTGGGCAGGATATTGATGATAAGTTTGCTTTGATGACTAATGCTGTGGCGCAGGGTGTTTATGGTTTCTGTGAGATGTTGGCTTTCGCTGGGTTTGATTGGATATATGATTATTTGATGTATATTTCGACTTTTGGAACCATTTTGTCATTTACGTTTTTCACGTATTTGTATGTTCGAAAACTTAGGGAGAGGTGGTTTAAATGAAAGTTTTTAGTAAAGTTAGCGATTGGTTTAGTAAGGCAAGTGTAAGAGGTGTAGCTGCATTAACTTTTACTTTTGCTTACATTGGCGGTGGAATAGTAATTGGCTTCTATGGCTTAACTCATGGTGTTGATTCATTGGAGCTTTTGAAGGAGCTTGCAACATATTTTAGTCCATGGCTTGCTGTGATAAGTTTCTTATTCACTGAAAAGAAGGAGTAAAAAATGAAAAATGAAAAAATTAAAATTGATGTTCCATGGTTTATTCTACTTGTTATTGCAGCACTTGTAATTGAAAAGCTTTGGCCGGGAACTTTTCCAGCAATCATTGTAACGTTATGTGTCTATATTATTTCAGGATTAATATTACTTACAATTATTGTCATTATTATTGTTATTATTATTCTATGTCTTTACATTTTCATTGAATTTTAAAATAATTTTGTCCGGGTGACCTTGGATTGACGCTTCGAAAATATTCACGTGACCTTAAACCAGTTATTGTAAATTTCGGTTTAACAGGAGAGCCAAGATATATCTATGACTTTATTGAGAGTGAGAATCCACTTGTTATTAGAGTGGCAGCTCGAATTACAGTTCGTGAACGTGACAAGATTATTGAAGAAGCAACAAAATTTGTTACAAATAAAATACGTTTCCCTCATGATTGGCAAGGTAAAGCGGCAACTGAACGTCACATAAAAATTTTCCGTGTTTACAGTGAAAAATACCGATTTGACAAACATTTTAATTATGGATGGCTTAAACCTAGTGAAACTTTAACAATAAAATATGGTATATGTATTGATACAAGTCTTTTACTTGCCTCAATACTCATTTTCAAGAAAATAAACTGTTTTGTAACCTTAGGAGCCATTTTAAATCAGAAAAAAAATAAATTCATTGGCTTACACGCATGGGTTGAAACAACATATAAAAATAAAAAACATATAATTGAAACCACAGCTCCATCTAAACCACTACCTATAATTTCACATGAAACTGCAACCACAGGATTTAACGGTATAATTTACGATGGCTTCGTATGGTTCAATCAAACTGTTTACATTGAAGATTCCAAAAAAGCCATGCATTATGAGAAAATAATAAGTCAAAGTCAAGGTGAAGATTATGAAGCGAATTAGAAAACCTAAAGGACTAAAAATATTTGAAAAATTTTTCAACCCCCAATTTAGACCAGAAGCTCAAATCAAAATTTGGGAAGCCTTCAATTATAATTGGCAAGTAGAAGTGGAAAAAGTAAGACAACAACTTAAAATAAATGAATTAGGTGAAAAAAATGAAGATGAAAGATATATTTAATTTTTTAATGAGTTTGGACACACAGATAATACGAGAAGAACTAATCAACAAACTAAAAGAAATAATGGATTTCTGTTACGAAAAATCAGTTAATCCCGGGATCAATCCGAAAAGACGTGAAAAATGGGCCCGACTAGCGGCTTATATCGCTCAAACCATTAACAGTATTTTGTCGGCCTATGATGAACAAGATATTAAAAAACAAATACAGCTACTTAAAGAAAAACTTAAACTCTTAGAGGAAATGGCAGAATAACCACCAGTAACTGATGATATCACCAGTAATTATTCTTTCACTATATATAATATTCCAAAAAATGACATATTGGTATATTATTATACACCAAAGTTATAGTTAATTATAATTATAGTGACTATGATTATGGGAATAATGATTATGAGAATTATAGGCCCCTAAAACATTTTAGTCTAACAGTGATTTGTCTAACAATCATTAGTTTTTATAACGGTTGTTATATAACTATGATTATTTTAAAGGTGTTTATCACAAACATGTTTATTCCCGTGGGATTTGATCCCACCATATTTATAAATAACTTGGGAATAAAATCCACATTCATTTTTAAATAAATTGGGAGTTCAACTCCACTTTATTTATTTTTGGTGATTTTTTTGAGCGGTGGTAGTTTAGACCAAGTAGAGCGTCAAACACCCAGTTTGACGGCGCCGGTGCAAATCCGGCCCACCGCATTTCACAATAGATTAAAACTTGGAGAAGTAAAAATTAAACTTTGTAGAACAAGTAGAGAAAAAAGTCTTGTTAGAAAAATAATTCTGGATCATCATAGTTATAAACCGTCAACAAATTTTGTAGGCCGACAAATTAGATATTTAATTTTCAATGATAATATAATTGTCGGCGCCTTCATTGTTGGTAGTTATGTTTTACGTGATTCAAAGCCACTAAAAACCTTCATCGGCTGGAATAAAGAACAAAGAAAAAGAAACTTCAATAAAGTTTCATGTTTACTACGTGTATGTTTCACTTCTAAAGCTCCTAAAAACATTCCTAGTAAAGCTTTAAGTCTTTTTTATAGTCAAGTTAAACATGATTGGAAAGAAAAGTATAATGATAAACTTGTTTTACTTGTCTCGTTTGTTCATAGAAAATATAAAGGAACAATATTTAAAGCAGCTAATTGGATATTTCTAGGTTATACACGTGGATTTTCGCTTAAAAGTGTAAGTAAAGGATCATCTGGTTTGCCTTATTTTAAAAATGGAAATATTAAGACAGTAAAAGCTGTTGATGGCCCTAAACAGATTTATGTGAAACCTCTCCATCGTTATTGGCGTCGTGAACTTTTAAGGTGAAATTTATGAGTAAAAGTGAACTTGAACGTTTAACAAAAAAGATTGAAGATATGTTAAAAAAGAAATATTCTAAAATAAGAGTTCCTGATGATCCATGTGAATTTTTCGAGAAATTTTTAGGTTTCAAGCCGTTTAGTTATCAACGTGACTTAATTTATAAAATTTTGGAAAATCAATTTACAATTATTCGTTGGTGTCGTCAAAGTGGTAAAACTTGGACGGTTTCAGCTTTTCTACTATGGTACATGTTAAAGTATCCGAACAGTAACATTGCGATTATTGGACCGTCTTTCCGTCAAAGTAAACGGATCATCAAGATAATAAATAATTTCCTAGAAAAATTACCTAAAGAATGGTATTATAAGAAGAGAAAAACAATTATTGAAATAACTAATGGTTCAACTACAAAGTGTTTTCCAAATAATCCTGAAACTATACGTGGGCCGACTTTTGACATTATTTTTTGGGATGAAATGAATTTTACTCCTAATGATAAGGAAATGTTTGACGCAATACTTTTTACACTTATAACTAGAAAATATGGTAAATTCATAGGTGCGTCAACACCGTTTAATATTGATAGTGTTTTTTATGCAGTTCATTATGAGCCGGCTTTTCAAGATTATGTTAAAAGTCACATTACTTGGCGTGAAGCATTAGAGCCAAATGGCCCGATTAAAAGAAACATGTTTGAGAAATTACGGAAACAGTATGAGGGAGACCAAAATCGTTGGATACGTGAAATGGAGGCTGAATGGGTTGAAGATGAAACAAGTTATTTGCCTCAAAGCCTTATAGCTAAGTGTATAGACCATGACCTTGATTATGTTGAGTTTGAAGATAAGATTTCGGGCCGTGAAATTTATATTGGATTGGATCTCGGTAAAAAACATGATTATTCAGTTATAAGTGCTGTTGATAAAAAAGATGATTTAGTTAGACATATTCATTTAAAAAGATTTCCACTTGGAACCAGTTATGCATCTGTAATAGGATATGTAAAAGTTCTTTGTGACAGGTGGAGTAGTGTCAACAGTGTTCATGTGGATCAAACTGGTGTTGGTGAATATATCGTTGAAGATATGAAAAACATTGGACTAGGAAATATTGAAGGCGTCATGCTCAGTTTACCGAGAAAAGAGGAGATAATGAGTTTACTTAAACAGAAAATGAAAGAGGGGAAAGTTAAGTTTCCTTATGACCGTGATTTTATAGCTGAATTAAATGTTGAAAAATATGAGATGACTAAACAAGGACGAATAAGATTTTATCATCCTGAAGGAACACATGATGATATGTTGTGGGCTTTTGCACTTGCTGTTTACGCCGCTTTTACTGGGCCTTCTCCAGATGTGATAAGGGTTCCTAAGATTTTTCTTTATGTTAGTAAATAACTTGTTTTATTTATGGACATTCCATATATATTGGAAGACGGGACCGTTTTATTTACAGGTAAATTCTTCATAATTTTTTCACTTTGTTGAGGGAAAAGTTTTGTCAAGTATTTTTGAAAGATTAAAAAATTTTTTCATTAGAGAAAAAGCAAAAGGAATAGTTGTCCCTAGTTTTTGGGGCCGTATAGGTGAGCCTAGTGAGCCTAATTTAACTGATTTTGAAGATTACTATAAAAGTGATCCCATAGTTAGACAAGCTATTGACATGCTTGCTGAAATGGTTGCTGGAAATGGATATTACACTACATGTGAAGATGAAAAAAGTAAAGAAATAGTTGATAATTTCGCTGAACAAGTCGGCATGGATCAACTACTCTTAAATATTGTTAGAAACATGCTTGTTTACGGTGACGCTTATGTTGAGAAGATTTTTAAGGGCCGAAAAATCATCGGCCTACAACTTTTACCACCTACAACTATGAAGGTTGTTAGAACTGAACATGGAAAACTACTAGGATATAAACAATCTAGTTACGGTAAAAAAATTAGTTTTAAACCTAATCAAATAGTTCATTTTAAACATTCCCCGTTGGGATCATCAGCCTATGGAATCAGTATAATTAAACCTGTTTTTTCTTATCTTGAAATAAAGAAGAAATGGAATGAAGACATGAAGAAAATTCTTGAACGACATGCTAGACCTCCAATAGTGTGGATAGCTCCAAATAAAGCTGCCCGTGAAAACTTACTTACTATTTTACGTGACAAACAGCCAGACGAAGACATAGCTATAACTGGTGAAATTGAGCCTAAAGTTATCGATATTGATCCCCGTCTTCCCTATAAAGATTTCATTGATTACTTGAATATTCAGATTTGGGAGGGCTTAGGCGCTCCATTACTATCTTATTTACGTAATGCAACTGAGGCTTCGGCTAACGTTATGCTTGAAGCTGTTGAGCGTCATGTGGCTGGGATTCAACGTTATGTTAAACGTAAAGTTGAAGCCGAGATTTTCCGGCCTATCATTGAAGTTGAGGGTTTACGTGAAGTTCCACGATTAAATTGGGGTTTCCCGAAAACTAAGCTTGAAGATTTTAATGTTGATGAACTAGGAAAATTAATTGATGTTTTAACTAAAGCCGGTTACATTGGTAAAGCCACAGTTTTACAGTGGCTTAAAACTTTCGGGTTACCGATTGAAGAAGAAGATTTTAAAGGTGAAAAAAATGAGTGAAAAAATTAGTGAACCTATACATCCTGATTTTCAAAGAATACTTAGAATGTTCATACAACAATACGGTGAAGATAAAGGCCGACGACTATACTATGCATGGCTTAACAAATACGGTCTAGACGACACTAAAAGTCTTGATAGTCAACGTGGAAAACTTAGACGAAAAGAACGTTTCGATTGGGCTGGCTATTTAAGACATATAAAACGTGAAGATGGAAAATACTATAAGGTTTGGGCTGTTTTTCCAATAGTTTCACTTAACTTAAATAAATATACTGAAGACGAGTTAATGCGAGCAGCTAGAACACTTGTCGGTAAACCTGTAAATATAAATCATGAATTCAAACTTGAAGATGTAGAAATAATTGACGCTGAATATGAAGATAATTCAGTTGAATGTCTAATTTTCATAGATAATAAAGCTGAATTCGAAGGAAAAAGAATTATTGACATGATTGATAATGAAGAAATAATACATGTAAGTATTGAAGCTATATGTAGAACTTTCACTTGGAATGATGAAGGAAGAAAATGTGAAGGATTAATATTCTCAGGGTTAGCTCTCTTAACACGTGACGCTTTCCCCGGTATTCCTTTAACACGTATTGAGCCTTTTGAGAAATTTGTTCATGAGCATTTTATAAAAGAGGTGACAAGTTTGATGGAGAAAATTGAAAGTGAATTGACATGTAAAGAAGAAAATGAAAATCCCAAAGAAAACACTGAAATTGAAACACAAGTAAAAACAATGGAAAAACATGAAAATGAAAGCAAATCCATTGACGAAACGGGAACTCAACCTGAAGCCCCACAGGTTGAGAATGACCTTAAAATTAGGGGTAAAAAAGTTAAGGAGGAGGAAATAACAATGGATGAAAATATTGAACCAAAAGGTATAGTTGAAACAGAAGAGAGAAGTGAAAAAAGAAATATCCATATGGAAAAATTAATCAAAGAGATAAAGAGCCTTAAAACTGAAAGCGGAAAAGTAGTTTCATGGAAAGTATATATAGAACAATACATGCCACCCGTCGGTCAAGCTCTCGCACCAGCCGCAAAAATAACTGATTTTGTAATGAGGTCACCAATACTTGTAGGAGAACGTGGAGACACAGTTACAGTTCCCTATGTAAAAGATTTTGACATGGATATCCTAACAAATGTCGGCGACACTTTAACCGCTAAAACCGGTCTTTACGGTACAGTAGCAACTACACTCAAAGAAGCTGCATTTACAACTACAATTCCATATGCTGACGTTGAAAAACTCGGCCCAGAAATAATAGAGAAAATAGAAACAGCCGCAGTTAAAGCTGCACGTAGAGCCGTTGACAAACATATACTTGATACATTTCTAGCTGATACTAATGTACCTGAACTTGATAAGTCAGGGACAGCTGGATTTGACGCTGATTGGGTTGCCGAAGCTATACAGACATTAATGTCTCAAGGTAAAGATGTAGAAGTCGGTGATTTGATATTAGTGATTGATCCAATGATGTATGGATATCTACTTAAAGACATTGCCGGAACTCAAGCTTTAACTTATGTTCGTGGAGACATAGTTAGAACCGGTGTAATCCGTGACTTCTTAGGATGCAATATAGTTATAAGTAATTATCTACCTGAGCATGATGGCACAAACCATTATCGCTCTGCATACCTAATACATAAAAACGCTTTAGTATTTGCACCGAAACGTGAATTACTACTTGAAATGGAAAAAGACACCGCCGCAAGAAAGAACAAGTTAACTGGATCTCACACATTCGGTATCGCAGTTGTTGATAATAAGGCAGTAGTTGAAATAAAGACACAAGTGGCAACTGTCTAGGATTAAACTTCTAAATTAACTTTAAATTCCCCTCGGTTTATTGGCGCCCGAGGCTTTATTATATTTAGGAGGAAAAATAATGTTAAAAGATAGTGTGAAATTAAAATCTATATGGAAAATAACAAAGTTTAAAGATCCTGACGGAATTATAGTTGACTTCCTAAAGAAAGGTGGAAAAATAACCGAAGCTGTAATTAAATGGCCTGAAAGATTCATTGGCCAAGAAGTAGTCAAAGGAAATATAGCTTTAAATGAAGGCCTACAATTACTAATCGACATAATCACAGGTATAGATACAACTTCAAATAAATGGGACAACGCAAACGCAAGAATAGGTGTCGGCGACGGCACGACAGCCGAAGACGCTTCACAAACAGGTTTACAAGGCACAAATAAAGCTTGGGCCACAATGGACGCAGGTTACCCACAGAGAAGTAATCAAACAGCCATTTGGAGAGCATCATTCGGAGGCACCGAAGCTAACTTTAGCTGGCAGGAATTCACAGTTGTAAACGCTTCTGATGACTCAGGTAAAAATCTGAATAGAAAAGTGGTTGATAAGGGAACTAAAAGCTCAGGTGAAACATGGACAGTTGAACTGAAAATAACATTCAGTTAAAATTAACTGGTGTCTAAATTGCGTTTCAACATGACAACTGATGACTATATAGATGTAGATAAAGTGAACTCAAGAATACATTTATGTCGATGGCGAGGAGAATGTAAATTAACATTAAAGTTACCTAACCCTAACACATGGACATTAAAAGAAAACAAACTTATATGTAAATCAACTGAACATAAACATGAATTTCAAATTTACAAGTTAAACAAAAAAATTAAAACTCACAAAATACTTGAACATGACTTTCCATATACTTTATGTGATTTAGGTGGACTAGAAGTTGAAATAATACTTTATGAACCATTGGAAAAAATTATTCTTAATATAGAAACAAAAAACTTAGTTTTCTATTATCAACCACCATTACATCCTGAACATCCAACATATATTTTAAATGAAAAAGGTGAAATAGTTGAAATACGTCCACCTGAAGTTGTAGGATCATACGCTGTCTATTATAAAAATATAAGTAACTATCACTCTTCAAAGGAAAGAGCTGAAAAATATAAAACAGGAAAAGCTTTTCATATTTATAGACCAAAATTAATCGATGCTATAGGAAAAGAAGCATGGGCTGATATAGAGATATTGAATAATCAACTTATAATAAAAATTCCCAGAACTTTTTTAGAGACAGCGGTTTACCCAATTACTGTTGATCCAACTTTTGGATATGAACAAATAGGTGCCACTTCTTCAACTGATACAGGTGGTATAAAGGATAGAATACGAGGTTCTCTTTACAATTTACCTGAAAATGGAGAAGCTCAATCAATAACAATATATCTAAAGGAAACTGGTGGTTTTCATCCTAAAGTTAAATGTGGAATATATAAAAGTGATAATACTTTAATAGGTGTAACTGAGGAATTAACTGTTACTTCCTTTGAAGGTTGGAAAACTTTTAATTTCACAACACCACCAAGTTTAACAAGTGGAGATTATGCTTTATGTGCTCACTCTAATAGTTTCGCTGGTTATCTCTATATTTACTATGATACTGGTGTAGAACACTGGTATAAATATCAAGTTTATTCTAATGGTTATCCAGATCCATTTGATGGAAGTAAATATGCAGACAGTCGAAAGATATCTATTTATTGTACCTATACATCTGGTGCAACTGTTGTAACTGTTACGGATAGTGTAAGTTTAAATGACGTTGCATTGTCACATAAAAATCTTTCAATTCAGGATAATGTTTCTTCAACTGAAACATTGTTAAGTCATAAAAATTTTCTTTTAACTGAAACACTTTCATTAACGGATAATGTTTATCGTAATAAGGTTTTTTCAATTCATGAAAATATTAATGTTAGTGACCAAGTTTATAGGAATAAAATTATTGTTATTTCTGATGAAGTTTCATCACTTGAAACTGTAACTGTAATAACGGAAATAATACATGTTATTAGTGATGTGATTGGAGTAAGTGATGAAATTATTGTTAATAAACAGTTTGCCATATCTGATAATATTAATGTTGTTGATGATATTTATCGTGATAAAAATTTTATTGTTTCTGATTATATTAGTAGTGTAAGTGATGTTTTGATTGATAAAATTTTAATGTTAACTGATAATGTTTCAATTTTAGATGAATTAACTGTTGATAAAAAATTAATTGTTACTGATGCTGTTAATGTTATTACGTCAATAATTGTGGATAAATTACTTAAAATTAAAGACACCATCAATTTATCCACAACTATTGATGTAATAACCGTTGTTGTTGAGAGAATAATTAAAGGAGCCATATGGTTTAGAAGTAAAACTACAAGTTTATGGTTTAGAAGTTTAAAAATTAAGGCTTGGTTTAGAAAGCTTAAAAGTAAAATTTGGTTTAAGGGTGAAAAGAAGTGAAGATAGAAGGTTTTGAAATCCGTAAAGGCGATTACGGTGTAGAATGGGAGATGACATGTTATGATGAAGCAACGGGAAACGTAATTGACTTAACAGGTTATACAGTTACCCTTAAAATATTTCATTTTGACCGTAAAACCGAAGTAACAGATTGGGGTGGATCATGCATGATAAAAGACGCTGTAAATGGAGTTGTAAGTTACACTATTAAAACAACTGATTTTGACAAAGAAGGCAAGTATTGGGGAATTCTTGAATGTACTAAGACAGGTGTAAGACTTTCATGTATTCCGTTTCCCATAACGGTTGTTGAAATTTAAGTTTGAGGTGTAAAAATTGTTGTTAAGTATAGAGCGTGTAAGAAAAATAGGTAATTTAACAGAAAATGATATTGATGATGCGACATTACAATACATTATAAATGAAGCTGAAAACACAATTGAAGCTTTAACACAATTCAAATTCATTAATGTTTCAGCCGGTGAAACTTTACCTAGTGCAACTGAATTTTTTAATGGTGGAGTAGATAAAATATTTACTAAACATCGGCCTATACAAAGTGTTACTTCTTTGAAGATTGATGGAACCGCACAGACGGAGGACATTGATTTTTATGTTTATAAATCTGAGGGAATGATTAAATTCGCTTCAACTGTTGATGAAGGAGAAAAAATAATTGAAGTAACATACACTTACGGCTTCACTGATAGTGACCATGAGTTTGAAATAGCCAACACAGCGGCAACATATTTAGCTATATCATTAACATTAATGCATTTAACCGGTGGAGAAAAGAAAGCTTTAATGTATTACAATCTATTTGAAAAGACAATTCAACATTTAAAAGACGAAACATTAACGGTGATTTAAATTGACTACAACTCCATTTTCAAAGTTAATTTCAGATGTAAAAACATTACTCTCAAACAAGGTTTCAGATTTAACAGTTTATGATTACTGGCCCGGTGAAAGATATAAACTTCCCTGCGCCATACTCTACATTTATTCAACAGTTGATTACCTAGAATACTTCGGCTCAAAAAGAAGATTTCTAGTAATAGGATTAACAATAGATATCTGGGCGAGAACACCAGATAAACGAGATGAATACGCCGACAATATATTAACTGTTATGAAAGACAATGTTGATGATTATGGTTATCTTATGAGAATTACCGGAGCCCGTGACCTAGTTGAACGGGTTGAAAAAGGTTTTTACCGTAAAGTTTTAGATTTCGAAGTTGTTGTGGCGGTGACATAGTTATGATTGATAAAATTAAAGTTAAACGTGAAATTGCATCATTAATCTTTAAAACTTCAAATTTACATATAGTTTTAAATTTACTTTATAGTTTACTATATAAATTACATGATAATGAGTTAAGAGCTTTAGTAAACGTGATTATAGACGCATATATGGAAGCTGAACGTGACATTAAAGAATTACTTAATCTTGTTGACGGCCCCAACCACTAAAACGTGGTGGGAAAGCCGAAAAAGAGGAGTGAATAAGAATGAGTATAGTTATTGAAAGAGGATGGGCCATTAAGGCCGGATACAAAGAGGAAACAGAATGGGGAACAGCGCCTGACAACGTAACCTATGATTGGGGTGACATTGTAGAAATAGAGGCAGCAGTTATTCCTGAACGTGAACTAATACGATATCTCGCCGGCTCAAGAGATGTTGCAAGAATAAGAAAGATAAGAGAGCTTGTTGATTTAAGAACAGTTTTAAAGCCTACACAGACAACTGTAATGCAATACGCAATCACAAATATAACTAAAAGTGTCACATGGTGGCTAACATTCACTAAAACATCAAAAGAACTCATTATACCCGGATGTAAAGCTAATGAGCTTCTAATTAGAGGAAGACCGGGATATTCAATTGACGCTGAAATATCATGGTTTGGAAAAACACATAGTGAAACAGCTCCAACCAACGCCACACAAACTTCAGACCCTGAATCTGATCCATTAGTTCCACCAAGTAACGCTGTTGAAAAAGGTGGTAATGCATTGGCAAAGGCGTTAAGCTTCGAAGTCCGGGTTAGAAATAATCTTGAAAGAATACCTGACTGGGCTGAAACACCAAAAACAATAATTGAAAAACATCGTGACATAACAGGTCTAATAACAGCAACCTTCGAAGACTTCGATGAATTAACTGAAATAACTAATGACAGTGACTTTACATTAAAGTTTAAGTTAAGTTCGACAAACTATGTTGAAATAACCGGTTGTAAATGGGGTGAATATCGAATTCCAGCACGTCCAACTGACTTAATAGCCATGAGACTACCATTCACAGCTAAATCAATAACACTAGCGTAAAGGTGATAAACTTGGAAACTGAAAAACAAATTAAAATAGGAGAAAAAACTTTCACCATTAAACGTTTCACCTTTAAAGAAAAAGGATTAATCTATCGTGCCGCTGCAAAGGTTGATCCTAGAACAGGCCGAATAAAAACAATGGATGTTTACGAGTTAATGTTAAATGCTTTACGCTTCGGTATAAAAGAACCTGAAATGTCACTTGAAGAAATAGAAAATATGGATGGAGCAATTGCAGAATATATTTTCAATAAAATCATGGAATTCAATACACTCCCTTTCTTCAAGTAACATCTTTACTTGAAGCCTACCGAACAGGACACCTAGAAGAATACGACACTTTCACCCAACATATAATAGTGAAACATCTTATAGCTCGTTTCTATGGAATTTCACCTTTAGAAGTGGATAATATAACTGATGTTGAAATTCAAGCTTTACTCTTACTTATTAATGAGGATTTAAAACGTGAACGTGAGGCTTGGAAAAATGTCAATGTCAATAAAAATAGACTCTAAAGATGTAGAAGACGAGTTAAAGAAAATAAAAAATTTAATGGAAAAAATAGTTCCAAGTGAACTTGAAAAACTCGGGCAAGACATTGAAAAAGAAGCTAAAAGAATAGTTCCCGTAAGAACAGGATTTCTTCGCTCATCAATATATCATAAGAAAACTGGAAAATTAACTTTAGAAGTTGGAGCATCAGCTCCCTATGCAATTTATGTTGAATATGGAACTTCCCGAATGTCTCCGAAACCCTATTTGAGACCGGCAATTATGAAATATTTTCCTAAAAAGTTTATTGAACGTATTATTAAAGCTTTAAGGTGATATAAATGTCTGAAAGAACTGTTATATTCAAATTTATTGGAGAGGATCAAGTTAGTGGAACAGTAAACCGTATAAACAGTAGTCTTAGTGGTTTAAAAAACATTGCCGGGATGGCTGCTGGTGTTCTAAGTGGAATGCTTGCTTATGATGCGTTAGGAGCATTAAAGGGAGCCATTGAAGATAGTATAAAGTATTTCGCCGATTTTGAAGAAACAATTACAAGAACAGTTGCACTAAGCGGTGTAACTGGAGATGAATTTGAAAGACTAAGTGATGAACTAATAAAAGCATCTAAAGACGCTGGACTACAATTTGGTGTTGGTGCTAATCAGGCGGCACAAGCTTTAGAAAGTTTAGTTAAAGCCGGTTTAGAGGGAGAACAAGCAATACAAGCTTTAAACGCAACTTTACAACTCTCAACAATAGAAAATATTAACGCCGGTCAAGCGGCTGATTTACTTGTAGGAGTAATGTCACAATTTAAATTCACAGCCGAAGAAGCAAGTAAAGTAACCGATATGTTAGTTAACGCCTCAGCCGCAGGAATAGACACTGCCGCCGACTTTGCTCTCGCATTATCCTATGTGGGTGGTCAAGCGGCAAGTATGGGTATAAGTCTAGAAGAAACATTAGCGGCCCTAGTAGCCTTAAACAATCAGGGAATAGCCGCTGAAAAAGCCGGTCGATATCTAGCTAGTATGTTCAAAGACTTAATAGAGAAAAGCGATAAACTAGGCTTTTCAATCTATGATGAAAGCGGAAAAATGTTAAGTTTAACTGAAATTATACAAAATCTAAGTGACCATTTAGCTACATTTGGCTCTCAAGCTGAAAGAGACGCTTATTTAACTGAAATTTTCGGTAGTCAAAGTATGAGGGCAGCCTTAGCATTAATGAATCTAGGTGAAGCAAGTGGAGTAACACAAGAAGAATCTGTAAGACTTGCTAAAGAATTAGGTCTAAGTCGAATGGGACTTGAAGCAATGCATAAAGAAGGAACAACAGCAAGTCAAGTATTAGAACAGTTAAGTGAAAAAGTCGCTAAAACTGGAACAGCAAGTAAAGTAACGGAAAAACAACTTTCAACTACAAGTGGAGTAATGAAGAAAATGAACGCCGCTGTTCAAGACTTATATTTAGAGATTGGTCAAGCTTTGGCTCCCGTAATAACTGAAATAGCTAATTTTCTAACCAAATATTTTATACCGGGAATAAAAACACTTGTCGGATGGATTCAACAAGCATGGAATTGGTTTAAAAATCTACATCCAGTAATACAAATTTTAATTAGTCCCCTTCTTGCTATTGTAGCTAATTTTGATAAAATAGTTGCCGGTATTCAATTATTTATAACTTGGCTTCAAAATCTTGGAAATATTATTTGGAATACTGTTAAACCTGCACTTGACTTTATAAAAGGAATACTTGACGCAATAGCTGGGGCAATAAACACAGTTCAAAAAGCAATAAGCGGATTAGGATCATGGTTTACAGGTGGAGGAAAAAGTGAAGCCACAATTACTACCATGACAAGTGAAGAAGAAATAATCGGCCTACAACAAGGAGGAATAGTTACAAAGCCAACAATAGCTTTACTTGGAGAACAAGGCCCCGAAGCTGTTATACCGTTAAAT
>Ga0190361_1000199_pt1 | contig 24969 bp, 21 predicted proteins | sample 48721845_MG_FD_161273 | JGI IMG/M metagenome (GOLD analysis project Ga0190361, IMG submission 161273) | Hydrothermal vent microbial mat bacterial communities from Southern Trench, Guaymas Basin, Mexico - 4872-18-4-5_MG | ecosystem: Environmental > Aquatic > Marine > Hydrothermal vents >... | reverse complement strand
TGGCCTCCTCTGGATCCATCTCGTACCTCCTCTCGGAGAGGAGATCCCGGAGGATCCCTCCAAGCCCCAGCTGCTCCCAGAGCCTTCGGAAGATCAGGGCAGGACCGAGGTCCCTGGCCCACCTGGGGTCAAGGGAGTTGGCCTGAAGCTGGACCCACTGCTTATGGCTCCAGCGGGCCAGACCCTCTATGAGCTGATCTATCTGGCCCTGCTGGAGCTTCTCGAGCCTTCCCAGGTTGGCGACGATGCGCTGCCTGACCTTTCCTCCCTCCCTTACGTTTTCGACGATGTGAAGGTAGGTCCTCCTGGAGCCGTTCTTGTTTTTGTAGGTCTTGGTCCTGACAAACACAGCACCTGCATGATCCCACAGTCTTTCCCATTTGTCAGGACCCAAAAACATCACACGCAGCACTACACACTGGGCCTGTCTTCGGACGAACACCGCATGGTTAAGCCATTTTTGCCCCTCGACAGCGGGATTCAGGGCGAGGAAGTGTCAAAGTCGGGTCTGAGTTTCTGGAGGAAATATGGTCTTGAGGCCACGAGGGAGGCTTTCGGGGTCTTGAGGCGCACCCTTTACCGCTGGCAGGCCAGGCTCAGGGCTGCCAGAGGGGATCCCATAGCCCTTCAGCCTAAAAAGCCCATCCCCAGAAGCAGACGACGATCCCACTAGCCCAGGGAGGTTGTTGAACGGATCCGGTATTTGAGGCGGAGGTATCCCAATCTGGGCAAGGCTAGGGTGCATGTACTGCTTAAGCCCTGGTGTGAGGAGAGGGGTTTTGATTGTCCGAGTGTATCTACGATCGGTCGGATCATAGCCCGGGCACCTGACAGGATGAGACATGCACCTGTGAGGCTTGATGCTCGTGGGAGGTCGAGGCCTTTCAGGCGCAGTCGGAAGCTTCGCAAGCCCAGGGGTTTGAGGGTTGGGGCGATGAGGTTTTGGGCGGTGGACACGATAGAGAGGGTGAGGGATGGGATAAGGCGGTATGTGCTGACGGTGGTGGATCCTGTGAGCCGGATAGCCTTTGCGGTGGCTTTACCCGGCAAGGGGGCTCGATACAGCTGTGAGGTATTGAGGGCATTGATAGGGGGTGATGGAAGGATTGAGTATCTTCTTTCTGACAATGGTTCGGAGTTTCAGGGGGCCTTTGACGAGTTGTTGAGGGCGAGGGGGGTCAGGCACTACTGGACGTATCCGAACTCTCCGAAGATGAACGCCCACAATGAGAGGTTCAATCGGACGCTGCAGGAGCAATTTGTGGACTATCATGAGGAGTTGCTGTTTGAGGACTTGGAGGGATTCAACCGGAAGTTGGCCGAGTGGTTGGTGCAGTACAACACGGTGCTTCCGCACCACAGCCTGGGTCTAGAGCCTCCGGTGAAATGGCTCCTCAAAAGATATCCCGAGTGCCAAAGGTTATGGACCAATACAGCTGCTTGAAAGGGCGTCTAAGAGGGGATATAGTTGCGAGCCATGAAAGGGCGGAAGCGGAATGTACTCCTCCTCGGTCTCACCAGCTTTCTCAACGACGCCTCGAGCGAGATGATCGCCCCCCTCCTGCCCTTCCTCATCACCTCCCTCGGCGGAGGGGGGATGGCGGTGGGGCTCATCGGGGGGTTGAGGGAGTCGGTCTCTAGCATCCTCAAGGTCTTCTTCGGATGGTGGTCTGATCGCGCAGGGCGCAGGAAGCCCTTCGTGGTGACGGGGTATCTTTCCTCCGCTGCCTTCAAACTCGGCTTGGCCCTCTCTGTGACTTGGCCCCAGGTGGCGGTGGCCAGCTCCCTTGAGCGGGTGGGCAAGGGGGTACGCACCGCCCCACGGGATGCCATCATCGCCGAGTCCATGCCCCTCAGGCGGGGCGCGGGGTTCGGCATCCACAGGGCCATGGACACCACCGGGGCCATCCTGGGTTCCCTTCTGGTCCTCTACCTCTTCTGGTTCAGGGGCATGGATATCAAGGTCCTGATCCTCCTGGCCTCCCTCATGGCCTTCTTTTCCCTTTTGCCTCTCTGGTGGGTGAAGGAGGAGGCCGCAGCCCCAAAGGGGGGCTCCTTGCTTCTGGGCCTGAGGGAGCTGCCCCCAAGGCTCAAGGGTTTTGTGCTTATGGCATCGCTTTTCGCCCTGGGCAATTTCAGCTACATGTTCTTTCTGCTTCGGGCCCAGGGGGCCTTCGCGGAGAGGATGGGTCAGAGGCCCTCGGCGGCCCTTTCCCTTCTGCTTTACGTGGTCTTCAATATCTCCTATGCGGCCCTGGCCATACCGGCAGGGACCCTCTCGGACAGATGGGGAAAGAGGCGGACCATCATCTCGGGATACCTCCTCTTCGCCCTGCTGTGCCTTGCCTTCCCAGTGGTCAAGACAACCTTCGGCCTCGGCGGACTCTTCCTCCTTTACGGGGTGGTCTACGCCCTGCTGGAGGGGAATCAGAGGGCCTATGTGGCGGATCTGGCCCCCCAGGGCCTTCCGGGGACCGCCCTAGGGGTCTATCACACCCTGGTGGGCCTTGCGGCCCTGCCGTCGAGCCTTGTGGCGGGCCTCCTCTGGGAGGTGAGGCCCCTTTACACCTTCCTCTACGGCGCCGCCATGGCCATAGCGGCCGCCCTGGGATTAGGCCTTCTCAAGGAGGACAGCGATGGAGGAACGGGATCGGCTAAGGGTGATGATTGAGCACTGGATCAAGCACAACGAGGTCCACTTCGACGAATACCAGAGGTGGGCCGAAAAGGCGGGTTCCCTCGGCATGGAGGAGGTCAAGGGGAAGATCCTTCAGGCCGTCGAGCAGATAAAGAAGGCCAACGATATCTTCAGATCGGCCTTAGAGGGACTCTAAATAGCCCTGGAGCCTCCTCATCCCCTCCTCTATCCGTTCCATGGAGGTGGTGTAGGAGAAGCGCAGATACCCCTCGGCCCCTGGGCCGAAGTCCACCCCAGGGGTCACCCCGACCTTGGCCTTCTCCAGGATGTCGAAGGCGAGCTTCAGCGAATCCTCCGATAGGTGGCGGGCCCGGGCCAGGATGTAGAAGGCCCCTGTAGGTTCCACCTCTATGCCGAAGCCGAGCTTCCTCAGCTCCCCGAGCATGAAGAGCCTTCGTCGATTGTACTCCCGGCGCATCCGCTCCACGGCGTCGTGGGTCTCCTTCAGGGCGGCGATCCCAGCCCACTGGACGAAGGCGTTGGCCGAGATGAAGAGGTTCTGCGCGAGGATCTGCATGGGACGCACGAACTCCCTCGGGGCGATGACGTAGCCCAGACGCCATCCGGTCATGGCGTAGAGCTTGGAGAAGCCGTTGAGGACGAAGCAGCGGTCGGTGAACTCGAGCATCGTATGCTCACGGCCCTCGTAGACCAGGCCGTGGTAGATCTCATCGGAGACCACCCAAAGGGGAAGGGAGGCGATCTCCCGGAGTCTCTCGGGCTCCATCACCACCCCCGTGGGGTTGGAGGGGGAGTTGACCACGATGGCCTTGGTCCTGGGGCCTATGGATTCCCTGACCCTCTGGGGCTCGTAGCGGAAGCCCTCGGCCTCCTCGGTGGGCAGGGCCTTGGGGACCCCTCCCACGTACTGGACGAAGTTGGGGTAACAGGGGTAGTAGGGATCGGGCAGGATCACCTCGTCGCCCCGATCGAGCAGCACCGAGAACAACAGGAGCATCCCCGGCGATGTCCCTGAGGTGATCACCACCTGGTCGGGGGTGACCTCGACGCCGTACTTCTCCCAGTAGTGTTCGCAGATGGCCTCCCGGAGCTCCAGGATGCCGAGGCTGTGGGTGTAGTGGGTCTTGCCCTCTCGCAGGGCCCTGAGGCAGGCCTCCTTGATGGGTTCCGGGGTGTCGAAGTCCGGTTCCCCCACCTCGAGGTGGACCACGTCTTCCCCTGCCCGTTCCAACTCCTGGGCCCTCTCGAGGACCTCCATCACGTAGAAGGGCTTCATCGTCCCTTGCCCCCTTTCCTAAGGTGGACCAACACCTTCTGCCCCGGGCCCCAGCCCCGCCGTTCCCTCAGGGGTTCCTCCCTCATGGCGAGCTCCAACAGGCCGCTGCTCCCCCACAGCGCTATCACCTCGCCCCTTTTGCCCTCCTCGTAGGAGGCCTTTATTTCCAGGAGCTTCTCTCCCCCTACCTCGATGACGAAAGGGGCTCGCAGGTCCTCGGGCCTGAGGTTCGTCACCAGGTTGCCGAAGCGGTCGACGTAGATCACCTCCCCGAGGACGGTTTCGCCCTCCCGGACGGGTTCCGGGATCGACAGGAGGGCCAACTCCCCAAGGGGGATGGTCGGTCCCATCTCCTCCGGTCTCACCCCCAGGGTCAGGTGGGCGGCCGCGGGGGCGAAGATGTCGCGGCCGTGAAACGTGGAGCTTATCTCCTCGAGGAAGAAGCGCCGCTTCATCAGAAGGAAGGCCCTTACGTCCCCTCGCTTCAGGATGAAGGTGAAGACGCCGTTGTCGGGCCCCACGAAGAGGTGGCCCCCTGTCTCCAGCACCAAGGGGCGCCTCCTCCCCCCAACCCCTGGGTCTACCACCACTAAGAAGACCGTCCCCTGAGGAAAGTAGCGGTGGACCCCCCGCAGGACCAAGGCCCCTGCCATCACGTCGTGGGGGGGCACCTCGTGGGCCACGTCCACCACATGACACCGAGGGTTGATCCCGAGGATCACCCCCTTCATGGCCCCGACGTAGCCGTCTCGCCAGCCGAAGTCGGTGATGAGGGCTACTACCCCAGGAGTTCCCTTATCCCTTTCTCCAAAGGCGGCCATATGATCCCCTTTTCGGTCACGATGGCGGTGATCAGCTCGGCTGGGGTGACGTCGAAGGCCGGGTTCAAGGCCCTTACCCCATGGGGGGCGATCCTTCGGCCGTAAAGGTTCAGGACCTCCTCCTGGTCCCTCTCCTCTATGGTGATCTCGTCCCCCCTTGCTATGTTCAGGTCGAAGGTGGAGCTGGGGGCGACCACGTAGAAGGGAATCCCGTGCTCTCTGGCCAGGACCCCCAAGGGGTAGGTGCCTATCTTGTTGGCCGTATCGCCTCGGGCCGTGATCCTGTCGGCCCCCACGACGACGGCCCCTATCTGCCCCCTCTGCATCAGGTGTCCGGCTGCGTTATCGGTGATGACGCTGACGGGGATGCCCTCCCTCGAGAGCTCCCAGGCGGTGAGCCTTGCCCCCTGGAGCAGGGGCCTTGTCTCGGAGGCGAAGACCTCAGCGACCCTTCCCTCCTCGTGGGCCCTGCGGATCACCCCGAGAGCTGTCCCGTATCCGCCCGTGGCCAGGGCGCCGGCGTTGCAGTGGGTGAGGACCCTCGAGCCCTGGGGGAGCAACTCAGCGCCGAGGCGCCCCATGGTCCTGTTGGCCTCCACGTCCTCTGACCAGATCCTGAGGGCCTCCTCCTCCAGGGCCCTTGGGAGGTCTCGGCCCTCCCCCCTCCATTCCTTGAGGACCCCTTCCATCCTCTCCAGGGCCCAGAAGAGGTTACGGGCTGTGGGGCGGGTGCTACGGAGCAGTTCGCAGGCCGAGGCCACTTTTTCCTCAAGCAGCGAAAGATCTTCCCTCCCGAGACGGGCCGCCTCAAGGGCCACGCCGAGGGCGGCCACGATCCCAAGGGCTGGAGCCCCCCTCACCACCATGGCCTTTATGGCCTCGGCCACCTGCCGGGCGTCATCGCACCGGACGTATGCCTCCTCTTCAGGCAGCCTCCTCTGGTCCAGGAGCAGGAGGCCCTTCCCCTCCCAGATTATGTGCCTCACGGACATCAGCATGGACCTATCACAAGTGCCGGGGACCGTCAACGGCTGTCAAAAAACCGTCACCTTGCTGTGGGGGATTCCGAGGGGGTCCTCTGCTGAGATTGAGTTTTGAGGGTTTACCCCTTGGCCCTTTTGGAACATTTGTTGCATGTGGCAAAGAGGGTAATTGTGCGATGTCGGAGGGGCAGATGGACAGCAGGCCGGTGATCCTGGTGGTGGACGACGACCTCGGGGCCAGGGAATCCCTGGGGATCATCCTGGAGGACGAGTACGAGGTGCTCAGGGCCGAAAGTGGCGAGCGGGCCCTGGAGATATTGGGCGAGCGAGCCGTAAACGTGGTGCTGCTGGATGTGAAGATGCCGGGCCTCGACGGCATAGAGACCCTCAAGCGGATAAAGGAGAAGGACGAATCCGTCGAGGTGATCATGGTCTCGGGCCTCAACATCCTGAAGAAGGCCGTGGACGCCATAAAGCTCGGGGCTTACGACTACATCTTGAAGCCCTTCGACCCCGAAGAGATCCTCACGGCGGTGGAGCGGGCCCTGGAGAGGCAGCGGATGTCCAGGGAGCTCTCCTACTTCCGCCTGGAGAGGGAGCAGCTCTGGGGGGCTTCCGAGATAGTGAGCCAAGACGAGAAGATGAAGGAGGTTTTCGATATCATCCAGAAGGTGGCCTACACCACCACTACCGTCCTGATCGTGGGCGAAAGCGGCACCGGCAAAGAGCTCGTGGCCAGGGCCATTCATAGGGCGGGGCCCAGGCGCGAGAAGCCCTTTGTAGCCATCAACTGTGCCTCCATCCCGGCGGAGCTCATGGAGAGCGAGCTCTTCGGCTACGAGAAGGGGGCCTTCACCGGGGCCTACGCCCAGACCATCGGCAAGTTCGAGTACGCGGATGGAGGGACCCTGTTCCTGGACGAAATCTCCACTTTAAAGCCGGAACTCCAGGCCAAGCTCCTGCGGGTCATAGAGGAGAAGAGGATCCAACGCATCGGCAGCGCCAGGCCCATCCCCGTGGACGTGAGGATCATCGCAGCCAGTAATATGGACCTCAAGAAGATGGTCGAAGAGGGCAAGTTCCGCCAGGACCTCTACTTCCGCTTGAACGTCCTGCCTATTCAGCTGCCCCCTCTTAGGGAGAGGAAGGACGATATACCCCTTTTGCTCGACTACTTCGTGAAGAAGTTCAACGAGAAGTACAGGCGCAAGGTGAAGGGGTTCTCCCCTGAGGCTGTGGAGGCCTTAAAGCAGTATCAATGGCCGGGCAACGTCAGGGAGCTGGAGAACCTGGTGGAGCGGCTGGTGGTGTTGTCCGACGGTGAGAAGACGATAACGCTGTCGGATCTACCCGTGGAGGTCCTGGTGGGCAAAGACGAGCTGGAGGAGATCCCGGTGGCAGAGCTCGGGCTCATCAAGGCACGGGAGGAGTTCGAGAGACGCCTCATCTCCAAGGTGCTTGAGCTGACGGGGGGCAACCAGAGCGAGACGGCCCGCATCCTCAAGATCCATCGAAATACCCTCCTTCAAAAGATGGAACAGCTCGGCCTGAAGAAGAAACGGAACGCAAGTAAGAGATCCTGACCCTTCTCCTTGAACTCTCCCCCTCAAGGACGTATTTTGATTTACAGGTATGGGCTTGAGGGAACACCTCTTGGAGGGGGCCCTGGAGACGGGGCTTTTGTTCCTGGACGTGGGGATCCTGAGGGGGCTTCTCATCCGCCAGATGGAGAAGGCCCTGTGGCGTTCCATCGTCGAGCAGGAGAAAGGGGCCCTCAGGCCCGCTCAGGAGCTGAAGTTCTACTTCGTCACGAATCTGCTGCGTACCACCGACAACCACCTGAGGCGGGGTTGGCTCAGCAGGGGCGTCTTTCACCGGATGGTGAAGGTCTTCGCCCGCGGCGTCCTGCTGGAGGACGTCGAGCAGCGGGAGAGGCACCGTCAGAGGTCCGGGGAGGCCCCCAAGCCCTGCTTCATCGTCATAAGCCCCACCCAGCTCTGTAACCTCAACTGCCCTGGGTGTTATGCCTCGAGCCATGCCTCTTCGCGGGCCTCCCTCCCCTACGAGGTGGTGAGCAGGATCGTGAGGGAGAAGACCCACCTCTGGCACTCCCATTTCACGGTGATCTCGGGAGGAGAGCCCTTCCTGTGGCGGAGCCAGGGGAGGGGCATCCTGGACCTCGCGAAGGAGCACCGGGACAACTTCTTCATGGTGTACACCAACGGCACCCTGATAGACGAGGCAGTGGCCTCAGCCCTGGCTGAGGTGGGCAACCTAACCCCCGTGATCTCCGTGGAGGGCTTCGAGGAGAGCACCGACAGGAGGCGGGGTAAGGGCACTTTTAAGAAGGTCCTCAAGGCCTTCGCAAGGCTGAGGGAGGCAGGGGTCCCCTTCGGGATCTCGGTGGTGGCCGAGAAGGAGAACTGGCAGGAGGTCACCAGTTGGGAGTTCCTCCGCTTCTTCTTCGACGAGGAGGGGGCCTTTTACGGTTGGCTCTTCCAGTACATGCCCATAGGGCGAGGCTATACCCTCAGGGCGATGGTGGGCCCTGAGGAGCGCCTCGAGATGTTCAGGCGAAATGTGGAGGCCATAAGGGCGGGATACAACTACATCGACTTCTGGAATCAGGGCCCCATGACCGATGGGTGTCTGGCTGCGGGCCGCACAGGGGGTTACCTCTACATAGATTGGAAGGGGGATGTGATGCCGTGTGTCTTCATCCCCTACCGTCAGGACAACATCCTCGAGGTCTACAGGCGAGGAGGTACCCTGCAGGACGTCCTCTCCTCGGCCTTCTTCCGAGGGATCAGGAGGTGGCAAGAGGAGTATGCCCTTGGAAGACGTGCCGAAGACAGGGGCAACCTGATCATGCCCTGTCCCATGCGGGACCACCACGAGGTGATCTGGGGGATGCTGCGGAGGATGGAGGTCAAGGCGGCGGACGAGCCCGCTCGAGAGGCCCTCAGCGATGACACCTACCATAGGGGATTGCTCGCCTACGACGAGGAACTGAGGCGGGTCCTTGACCCCGTCTGGGAGGAGGAGTATAAGGGGAGGGCCCCTTCTGAGGGAGAACGGAGGGCCGCTGTTTAGAGGTCCCGACTCCAAGGCCAGCCTTGAGGATCCTGAGGACAGGAGAAAAGGGAGGGTTCTTTTCGCTCAAGGGGTTGCTGTTCCTTTACGCCTTCACCGTACCCCTCTCAAAGAGCATAAGTGCCATCCTCATGGCCATAGTGGCCACCTTCACCGTGCTCGGGGCCCTGAAGGACTATAAGAGGAGGTTTGCGCCCTTTTTGAGCGATGGCCTCTTTTGGGTGCTAGCCATCTTTACGGCCATCTACATCCTCGGCCTCATTAACACCGAGGACTTGAGGAGGGGGTTCAAGGTCTGCAAGAACATCTCCATAGTGCTGGGGACCTACCTCGTCCTCGCCCTGAGGTTCAGGAGGCCCGAAGAGGGGGAGGAACTGTTGAGGTGGTTTGTGGCCGGGGTCGTGGTGCTCGACCTCATCGCCCTGGGGAAGTTCCTGGGCCTGTACGGGGGGAGCGCCTTCAAGCTGCCATGCTCCGTCGTGATGAACTCCCTTTGGTTTGGCAACGTCTCAGCCCTGTCCCTTTACACCTCCTTGCTGTTGTTTCATCGCTCCCTCTCCGGAGGCGCCAGAGAGGCCTTGCCTTGGGCTTTGGCCTCCCTGGTCAACCTGATGGGGCTGGTCCTCTCCACATCGAGGGGGGCATGGGTGGCAGCGGTCCTCGTGACGCTGATCATCATGATTCCCCTCTTCTGGAGGGTCTACCTTGGGAAGGTCTTCGCCCTTTTGTTCCTTGTGGGACTCTTGCTCTTTTACGTACATCCCTTCAGCAGGGCTAAGTTCTCCCGTACCTTTGAGGATGTCAGGGCCTTCTTCGAAAAGGGGAAGGTCTCAAGCTCGGTGGGGGCCAGGCTCGGGATGTGGAAGCTCTGCTACAATATCCTGAAGGATCATTCAGTGTTCGGTGCGGGGACTGGTGACTACATCGTGGAGGTGAAGCGGAGAACGGAGGAGCACTGGGCCTTTCTACGGCGTTACAACCAGCCTCACAGCATCTACTTCCACTCCATGGCCATGCACGGTCTGGTGGGGTTGGGCAGCCTCCTTCTGGTCTTTGTCTTCGTCATAAGGGAATCCCTGAGGGAGATCGGGGAAGGGGGCCTAAGGCGCCTTCTTGGCCTTGTGGCCCTGGCCGTGGCGCTGCATTATATGGTGGCAGGGGTGAGCGAGACGGTGTTGAAGATCCACGTCCTCGTCACCATCTTCGGGATGGTGCTCGGATGCTGTTTCGGCCACAGGGTCTGGCGGGGGGCAAAGGATGCTTAGGAGGGTCCTGATCCCCGTCCTCCTCCTCTCGCTCCTGTTTCCCCTTTCCTGTTCCTTGAGGCGACCACGCCTCGAAGAAGCGTGCTTCCCCCTTTCCGATCTCAGCCGCGAGGTATCGAGGAGGTACAAAGGGGTTCAGGTCATGAGGGGCCTCTATTCCCTGAAGCTGAAAAGGGACAGGGAAGGGGGGCTCTTGCGGGGGGAGTTCTACTTCGACGTCTCTCGGGGGTTAAGGGTGAGGTTCTACAGCCCCTTTGCCTCGAGGATCGCCGAGGCCAGGGTCAAGGGATCCAAGGTGGAGCTCTATTTCCTCCAAGAGGGGGTCCTCTATCAGGGGGGATTGCAGGGGGAAGAAATCCTTTGCCTCAGGTTCGTCTACGGAGAGGTGGAGGGCCGGAGGCTGCCGGTCCGCCTGATCGGCAGGCTCGGCCCCTGGGACTTCGAACTGCGCTTGAAGGCCCTCGATCTGGACCCGTCCCCCTCCGCGGCCCTGCCTCCCATGAGGGTCCCTCCAGGGGTGATCATCCTCCCGCTGAGGGACCTCCTTGAGGTCCTCGGGCTGAGGGCATGAAGGTCATCGATACCCACGCCCATCTCGATGAGCTGCCCGACCTCCCTCAGGCCCTCGAGGAGGCCCGCAAGGTGGGGGTCGAGGCCATCGTGGCCGTGGGGATGGACCTCACCTCAAATCGCCGCACCTTGGCCATAGCGTCCGAGTACCCGGGCTTCGTCTTCGCGGCCATCGGCTACCACCCCTGGGAGATCCGTCCGGACGAGGTGTCCGAGACCCTCGCCTTCATCGACGAGAACCTCGGCCGTTCCGTGGCCTTGGGAGAGGTGGGCCTCGATTACAAGGCCCGCGTGAAGAAGGAGCTCCAGAGGGAGGTCTTCGGGAGGCTGATAGAGATGGCCCTGCGCCATCGAAGGCCCCTGATCCTCCACTGCCGTTACTCCCACAGGCGGGTCCTCTCCATGGTCAGGGAGGCCGGGGTCAAAGAGGCGGTCTTTCACTGGTACACCGGTCCTCTGGAGCTTCTGGAGGAGATCCTCGAGGCCGGATACTACATATCCGCTACCCCAGCCCTGACCTACAGCCCTCCCCATAGGGCGGCTGTGGCCGAGGTCCCGATTGATAGGCTGCTGCTGGAGACCGATACCCCTGTGGCATATCGAGGCCTTGAGGCCCGGCCCCATCACGTTGCCCTGACCCTCCGAGAGGTCTCCAGGATCAAAGGTTTGCCCCCTGAGGAGGTGGCCCGCCAGAGCACGGAGAACGCCCTTCGGCTCTTCGGCCCCTCAGGGTTGACTTTGAAGGAAGAATTAAAGTAACTTTCAACTACCCAAGCTGGAGTTTCCCGCGAGGCCTTGAGAGGAGATCGCGAGGTCTTTGTGTCTTCTTCCTTTGTGCAATAGCAGGGATTCCCTTGGCCTTTTCGGGGAGAGGAAAACGATGAGGAGGTAGGTTTCATGAAGAGGTTCGAACGGGACAAGGTCAGGACTGTTGGGCTCTTCGGCCATGGCGGTGACGGCAAGACATCCCTTGCCGAAGCCATCCTCTTCCGCACAGGGGTGACTACGCGCCTCGGCAGGGTGGATGAAGGCACTTCTATATTGGACTTCGAGCCCGAGGAGGTGAACCGCAAGATCTCCATAAACGCCGCCGTAGCCAACTACGAGTGGGACAAGCATCGCGTCACCCTAGTCGACACCCCTGGGGACGCCCATTTCATCTACGAGGCCAAAAGCGCCATGCACGTGGTCGAAGGGGCCATCATCGTCATAGGGGCCAACTCCGGGGTCAAGGTCCAGACGGAGAACATGTGGCGTGAGGCCTCAGAGCTCGGCCTGCCGCGGATCCTGTTCATCAGCAAGATGGACATGGAGCGGGCCCGCTTCGCCGATGCCTTGGGGGATGCCATCGAGAGCCTGGAGGGGCCCAAACTGGTGACCCTGCAGTTGCCCATCGGTCAGGAGAAGGACTTCAGGGGGGTGGTGGACCTCTTGAGCAACGAGGCTTATCTCTACGAGGACTCCACAGGGAAGTTCAAGAAGGTACCGGTGCCCGAAGAACTGGCCTCTCAGGCCGAGGAGGAGAGGGTCAAGCTGGTGGAATCCCTCGTGGAGATGGACGATGAGGTGATGGAGAGGTACCTCGAGGGCGAAGAGGTGGCTCAAGAGGAGCTCTACCGCTGCCTCAAGGAGGGGATGAAGAGGGGGGAGGTCGTCCCCGTGCTCTGCGGCTCGGCCTTCAAGTTGATAGGGCTCGAGTCCCTCATGGACCTGATAAACCGCTGCATCCCCTCGCCCCTGGAGAAGAGGCCTGCAAAGGGGATCAACCCCAAGACAGGGGAGGAAGAGGTGCGGGAGCCCAAGGCCGATGCCCCCTTTTCGGCTTACGTCTTCAAGACCATCGCCGATCCCTTCGCGGGGCGGATCACCCTCTTCAAGGTCCTGTCGGGAAGCGTCGGCGCCGACGCCACCCTCTACAACTCCACCAAGGACGTCAAGGAGCGGATCGGCCAGATCTTCACGCTGCAGGGCAAAAAGCAAGAACCCGTAGGGCTGGCCGAGGTGGGGGACATCTTGGCGGTGGCCAAGCTGAAGGATACCCTCACCGGGGACACCCTGTGCGATGAGAAGGCCCCCATCGTCTTCCCGACGGTCATGCCTCCCACTCCGGTGATCTCCTACGCCATAAGGCCCAAGGCCAAGGGCGACGAGGAGAAGATCACGGCTGCCCTCGGGCGCATCAGGGAGGAGGACCCGACCATCACCTTGAGCCGCGATGAGCAGACCAAGGAGTTGGTGATCTCGTGCCTGGGGCAGGTCCACATAGACGTGGTGGTGGAGAAGCTCAAGAGGAAGTTCGGCGTGGAGGTGGAACTGGCCGCCCCCAAGGTGCCTTACAAGGAGACCATAAAGAAGGTGGTCCGAGGGGTCATCTACAGGCACAAGAAGCAAACCGGGGGGCGAGGTCAGTTCGCCGAGGTCCACTTCGACATCTACCCCCTGGAGCGGGGCAAGGGCTTCGAGTTCGAGGAGGCCCTGACAGGGATGAACGTCCCGAGGAACTTCGTCCCGGCGGTGGAGAAGGGGATCGTCGAGGCCATGCAGTCCGGGGTCCTGGCGGGATACCCCGTGGTGGATGTGAAGGTGCGCTTTTACGACGGCAAGAGCCACGAGGTGGACTCTTCGGACATGGCCTTCAAGATCGCGTCCATCATGTGCTTCAAGAAGGGCATCCAGGAGGCCAACCCCGTGTTGCTCGAGCCCATCATGAGGATGGAGATCACGGTGCCCGAGGAGGCCCTGGGCGACGTGATGGGGGATCTGAACAGCCGCAGGGGAAAGATCCTGGGGATGGAGACCAAGGGGAAGAACCAGGTCATAAAGGCCCTGGTCCCCATGGCGGAGGTGCTGCAATACGCTCCCACCTTGCGTTCCCTCACAGGCGGCAGGGGCAGCTTCACCATGGAGTTCTCCCATTACGAGGAGGTGCCACCTCATCTGGCCGAGAGGATCATAGCCGAGGCCAAGAAGGCCAAGGAGGAGGGTAAATAGCCCGTGAGGGCCGTCCTTCAGCGGGTGAAGGAGGCCTGGGTGAGGGTGGGGGGGCAGGAGGTGGGCAGGATCGGCCCGGGGCTCTTGGTGTTGCTCGGGGTGGCTCAGGGGGATGGCCCCGAGGATGTGGACTACATGGTCAGGAAGATCCCCCAGTTGAGGATCTTCGAGGATTCCGAGGGCCGTTTCAACCTCTCTCTGGCGGAGGTGGGGGGTGAACTCCTGGTGGTCTCCCAGTTCACCCTCTACGGGGATTGTCGCAAGGGGCGCAGGCCGTCCTTCACCCAGGCCGCCCCGCCGGAGGAGGCCCAGAGGCTTTACGAAGAGGTGATCGAGGGGCTTAAAAGGGAAGGGTTCAAGGTCCAGTGCGGGCAGTTCCAGGCGCGGATGGAGGTGGGACTGCTGAACGACGGCCCTGTGACCCTTTTGCTCGACAGCAAGAAGGCCTTTTGAAGGATGAGGCGGTGGTTTTTCCTGCTGCCCCTCCTGCTGGTCCTCCTGTTGGGGGCCGCAAGGGGTGAAAGGAGGGGAGGGATGGTCAAGGGACCCATAAGGGAGTCGGTCATCGCCGGGTCTTGGTACCCCGGGGATCCCGAGGTCCTGAGGGGCCAGGTCCTGCAGTTTCTGGCGGAGGCGACCCCGCCTCCCATCGAGGGGGAGCTGGTGGCCCTGATCTCCCCCCACGCGGGCTACATGTACTCGGGCCAAGTGGCAGCCTATGCCTATAAGCTCCTCAAGGGCAAGAGATATGACGTCGTGGTGATCGTGGCCCCGAGCCATCGGGCCTACTTCCGGGGGGCCTCGGTCTACCCCCGCGGGGGTTACAGGACCCCCTTGGGGATCGTCCCGGTAGCTGAGAGGTTGACGGAGCGCCTGAGGGAGGCCTGTCCCTTGGTGGATTACGTCCCCCAGGCCCACGCCCAGGAACACTCCCTGGAGATCCAACTCCCCTTCCTCCAGGTGGTCCTGGGGGATTTCGAACTGGTCCCCTTGGTCATGGGGGAGCACGACTTTTACACCTGTGAGGAGCTGGCCAAGGCCATCGTGGAGGTGGTCAAAGGGGAGAGGGCCCTCCTTGTGGCAAGCACCGACCTGTCCCACTTCCACCCCTACCCCCAGGCGGTGGCCCTGGATAAGGTGGTCCTTGAGCACGTGGAGGCCTTCGATCCCGAAGGGCTGAGCCGGGACCTCAGGTCGGGGCGCTGCGAAGCCTGCGGTGGTGGCCCCATGGTGGCGGTGATGTTGGCGGCCAAGGCCCTGGGAGCCTCGGGGGCCAAGGTCCTGAAGTACGCCAACTCCGGGGACGTCACCGGGGATCGTTCCAGCGTCGTTGGATATATGGCTGCGGCCATCTACCGGGGAGGAGGTGCCGCCGAGGCGGGTGATCCCCGGGAGGGGAAGGTGGGGGTCGATTTAGGGCTCACCGAGGAGGAGAAGGAGAAGCTGCACGAGATCGCCCGCACGGTGATCAGGAACAAGGTCCTGGGGGAGCCCATCCCCGAGTTCCACATCACCTCCCCCAGGTTGAAGGAGCCCCGCGGGGTCTTCGTGACCATAAAGAAGCACGGGCAGTTGAGGGGCTGTATCGGTTACGTCAGGGCGATAAAACCCCTTTGGCAAGCCGTGGCGGACATGGCCGAGGCAGCCGCCTTCCAGGACCCTCGCTTTCCCCCTGTGAGGGTCGATGAGCTCGGGGAGCTGGAGATAGAGATCTCGGTCCTCACCCCCTTGAGGGAGATAAAGGACCCCGAGGAGATCGAGGTGGGCAAACACGGGATCATGATCGAACGCCCTCCTTACTATTCGGGGTTGCTGCTGCCTCAGGTGGCCACCGAGTATGGCTGGGACAGGGAGACCTTCCTGGAGCAGACGTGCATCAAGGCCGGTTTGCCCCCCAACGCCTGGCGTGACCCGGCCACGCGGATCTACATCTTCTCTGCGGAGATCTTTTGAGGGATGCTGAAGAAGGTCAAGGCCTCTGAAGCCGTCGGGATGGTCCTGGGGCACGATCTCACGGGGGTCATCCCCGGTGAGTGGAAGGGACCGGTGTTGCGGAAAGGGCACGTCATCGAGGAGGGGGACATCCCCCTTCTGCTGCGTACGGGAAATGACTACGTCTGGATCATAGAGCTCGGGGAGGGGGAGCTCCACGAGGACGAGGCCGCGGAGCGCCTGGCCAGGGCGGCGGCGGGGCCGGGCCTCGAGCTGACCCCTCCCAAGGAGGGGAAGGTCCTAATAAAGGCCCGGGAGCGTGGTCTGCTCAAGGTCAACAGGGAGTTGGTGGACCAGGTGAACCTCAGGGGCGATCTCATCCTCTCCACTCTCCACGACAACACCCCCTGTGAGGAGGGGGCGACGGTGGCTGCCACCAGGGTGGTCCCCCTGGTCATAAAGGCCGAGGAGGTGGAGTGGGCCGAAGAGCTCCTCGGGGGGAAGAAGGCCCTGGAGCTCAAGGCCTATCTCAGCAAGAGGGTCGGAGTGGTGGTCACGGGGAACGAGGTCTACTACGGCCGCATCCCCGATGCCTTCGAGGCCACCGTGGGGAAGAAGCTCGAGCGCTACGAGGGCCATCTCCTGGAGAAGCTCCTCGCACCGGATGACCCCGATGTGATCGCCGAGAGGATCCTCGCCCTGAAGGAGAGGGGGGCCGAGGTGATCCTCACCACTGGGGGGCTGTCCGTGGACCCAGGGGATGTGACCGCCGAGGGGGTGAGGCGTGCAGGGGCAGAGGTGATCTCCTACGGCTCACCGGTGCTCCCCGGGGCCATGTTCCTTTACGCCCTCCTGGATGGGGTCCCCGTGCTCGGGCTTCCGGCCTGCGTCTTCTACCACCCTACCACCCTCTTTGACCTCCTCTTTCCCCGGGTCATGGTGGGGGAGGTGCTGACGCGGGAGGACATAAGGCGACTGGGCTACGGTGGCCTCTGCCTGAACTGCCCAAGTTGTCGCTTTCCGATCTGTCCCTTTGGGAAGGCCTGAGATGGCTCTGGATCTCAAGGTCCTGATAAGAGGGGCGGGGGAGATGGCCACGGGGGTGGCCCACAGGCTCCACCGCTGCCATTTCCGGGTGGTGATGACCGAGATCCCCAGGCCCCTCTGCATCAGGCGGAAGGTCTCCTTCAGCGAGGCGGTCTTCGAGGGCGAGCAGGAGGTGGAGGGGGTGAGGGCCGTGCTGGTCCGAGATCCTTCGGAGGTCGAGGGCCTGTGGCAGAGGGAGCTGATACCGGTGATCGTGGACCCGGAGGCCCGGTGTCGTGAGACGATCAAGCCCGATGTGGTGGTTGACGCCATCCTGGCCAAGCGCAACACCGGCACCTGGCGCGACTTCGCCCCTCTGGTGATCGGCCTCGGACCCGGCTTCAAGGCCGGGGAGGACGTGGATGTGGTGATCGAGACCAACCGTGGCCACGACCTCGGTCGGGTGATCTACCGGGGGGAGGCCGAGCCCGACACCGGTGTCCCGGGGGAGATAGCCGGGGTGAGCGCCCAAAGGGTCCTGAGGGCCCCTGCCGATGGGACCTTCCGCCCTGTGAAGGAGATCGGCGACCGGGTCGAGGCGGGGGAGGTGGTGGCCTGGGTGGGCGATGCCCCCCTGCGGACGGAGATCTCCGGGGTGATCCGGGGTTTGCTGCGAGAGGGGATGGAGGTCAGGAAGGGTCTGAAGTCGGGGGATGTGGACCCGAGGGGAAAGAGGGAGAACTGCTTCACCATTTCCGACAAGGCCAGGGCCATAGCCGGTGGGGTCCTCGAGGCCATCCTGGACCGCTTCAATCGATGAAAACCGAGCTGGTGAGGGAGCTCCTATACCTGTGGGAGGGGGTCTATCCCTATCTGGCCGACTTCGTGCTCGAGCTCTACGGCAGAGGAGGAGGGGATTTCCTCGAGGTCGGGCCCTTCTCAGGGGGGGTGGCCAAGGAACTGGCCCGTCGTTCCCCCTCCCTCCGGGGGGCGATCTTGGGCCTCGAGGGGGAGCTCCTCGAGGTGGTAAAGGGGTATCTCGAGGGGGAGCTGGCCGAGGGGAGGCTTCTCGCCATCCCGTCCTCCCTCTGCCCTTTGCCCTTCCTGGACGAGAGCTTTGACCTCGTCTTCGTCCGAGGCGCCTTCTTCTTCCTCTCGCCGGAGCTGCTGAGGGAGGTGGAGAGGGTGCTGGCCCCTGGGGGGCTGGGGGTCCTCGGAGGGGGTTACGGCCCCTCGACCCCCGAGGGGGTGATCTCGAGGATCGCAGGGCCCTCGCGCCGTCTGAACCAAGCCCTCGGCAGGAGGCGGATCTCCACGCAGGAGCTGGAGGGAGAGGCCAGGCGGGCGGGGCTTAAGCGATGGGAGATAAGGGAGGAGGGAGGGCTTTGGTTCCTCGTACGGAAAGGGGAGGGGAGGGACTACATCGGGTTGGCCGAGGGCCTTGACCTGGGGGCACAAGAGGTGGTCGCCCTTGTGGGAGGGGGTGGAAAGACCACCTTGATGTTCTCCCTGGCCAGGGAACTCCAAAGGCGGGGGGCCAGGGTGATCACCACTACCACCACCAAGATCTTCGAGCCCCCTCCCTGGCAGACCTCTTGCCTGATCCTTCAGGAGCAAGGGGAGGGGCTTTTGAGGAGGGTCGAGGAGGGCCTCAAGAGATGGGGTCACGTGACCGTGGCCCGTGGGCGCCTACCGGCCGAGGGAAAGCTCCTGGGGATAGGGCCCGAGATGGTGGGGCAGCTTTCGGAGTTGGCCGACTACGTGATCGTAGAGGCCGATGGCTCCAAGGGCAGGCCGCTCAAGGCCCCCGCCCCCCATGAGCCGGTGGTCCCAGGGGCAACCACCCTCTTTGTGGTCGTGGTAGGGGCTGATGGCCTCGGCAGGCCCCTGAGCGAGGAGTGGGTCTTCCGATCGGAGCTTGCGGCTCGGCTCCTGGGGGCCAGGGAGGGCGATTTCCTCCCTTCGGATGCCGTGGCTGAGCTCATCCTGCACCCTCAAGGGTTGATGAAGGGGAGACCCCCTGGGGCGAGGGCCTTGGTCTTCGTGAACAAGGTGGAGACCTCTGACAGACTCAAAGGGGCAAGGGAGCTCGCAGGGGGCCTCGCCTGCAGGGGGATGAAGGTGGTCCTGGGCAGGGCCTTCTTCAACCGAGGGGTGGTGGAGGTCTTCGAAGGGGCGACCTCAGGTCGGCTCCGATGAAAGGGGCTGGACTATAGATCATCAGGGGAGGTGTGAGATGCCAGAGGAAAGGGCTCCAAGGGTTGGCTTCAGGGTCGAAGGGGAGATCGTCGCCGTGAAGGGCAACTGTAGCTGGGGACACAAGGTGGGCGACAAGTTCGACCTCAGCGGATATGACACCGCCGGGCTTTGTGGGTTCTTCTACCACGATATCTTCCCCTATCTGATCATGCTTCAATTCGGTGGCAGTTTCCCCCCTGAGTGGGGCGATCCGGACGTGGTGGAACTCGAGTGCGTGGACAGGGCGAACGCCGTCAAGATAAGGCTCCGCCGGATCCGCGAATAACCTTCAAATCTTTTCCGCCCAAGGGATGAGAAGGGGCCTTCGGCAGGAGGGCCTTTGTACGATTCACTTTTTATTTTGTCAAAAATGATTGACATCTAGGGGGTTTTTGAGGTAGCATCTCTGGAACTGAGATGAGGAGGCAGATATGGCTAAAGCGGCAAAGATATTGATCCTTTTAGTGGCCATATTGTTAGCTGTGGTCGTGGGGCTCACCGTGTTCTTGCGCCTCTACCTGACCGAAGAGAGGATCCAGGCCTTGGTCATCCCTCGCGCGGAGAAGGCCCTTGGGAGGAAGGTGGCCATGGGGACTGCCAAGGTGGGCCTCTTCAGCGGGATCACCCTGAAGGATGTGATCGTCAAGGAGCAGGACGGCGTTCAGGACTTCGTCCGCATGCGGAGGTTCGTGCTCCGGTTGAGCCTCTTGCCCCTGTTGAAGAGGCAGTTGGTCATCACCAAGGTGGAGCTCCTGAACCCTTACGTCCAGGTCCTCAGGGCCCCCTCAGGTCGGTTCAACTTCGAGACCCTCAGCGTCCTGAAGAAGGGACCTACTGGGGTGAGGAAGGCCCCTAAGGTCAAAGCCGAAGCCCCTGCCTTACCCGTAGCCCTGATGGTGAAGGAGATACGGGTGAAGGGGGCGAAGTTGGCCTTCAAGGACGCCTTGGCGGAGCTCCCCAAGACCGATGCCACCTTGGATCTACGCCTATCTTTGGCCCTGGGGAGGGGAGAGACCTCCCTCAGCTACAAGGGGGATGCGTCCTTTGAGGCCCGGATCCACTACGGCGAGATCGAGGGCCGCATGAAGGGAAAGGCGAAGTTCGACCAGAGGGAGGTCCACTGGTCGATGGAGGTCAAGGGCGATGGCCAGGAACTGAGGATCACGGGAGGGGCTAAGGACTACCTGCAGAGGCCCCAAGTGGTGCTCAACATCCTCAGCGACAGCGTAAACCTGGAGAAGCTCTTGGCCCTAAAGGAAAAGGTCCCTCGGAAAGGAGGGAAGGGGGGACGGACCACCAAAGGGTCCAGGGGACCGCAGAGGAAGGCCCAGGTACCCCTGCCTGACCTGAAGCTCTCCGGTCAGATGAAGGTGGGTGAGGTGCTCTACAAGGGCCTCAAGCTGAAGGATGTTCAGTTCCTCTATGAGTACGAAAGGGGGGTATTTCAGCTCAAGGACCTTCTGGCCAAGGTCGCAGGGGGAGAGGTGAAGGGCCGTGCGACCCTGGATCTCAACCCCCCTCTTCCTCGGCATGAGGTCCACCTGGAGCTCGCCGCGGTGGAGGTGGCTCCCCTGTGGAAGGCCTTCCTCTCCAAGGGTGAGGGGGTCGTCAGGGGGACCCTGCAGGCAGAGCTCAACTCCCGAGGTCAGGGCCTGCAGTGGGAGGTCCTCCGCAGGAGGATCGACGCCCAGGGCACCTACAGCCTCAAGGAGGGGCGTCTGCTGGACTTCAAGCCGCTGGGGGCAATGGCTGTCCTCCTCGGGCTTGAGGAACTCAGGGACCTCTCCTTCAGGGAGCTGAAGGGGAACTTCGAGGTCGTCAGGGGAAGGGTCCACTTGAGGAGCGCCCTTGACGGCCGACAGGTGAGGGCCAAGGCCGATGGGGAGGTGGGCTTGGACGGGACCCTGAACCTCCCCGTGCTCCTCGAGCTTTCGCCCCAACTGGGGGAGAAGCTCAAGCGGAAGGCGAAGTTCGCCCGGTATCTGGTGGCGAAGGAGGGCTGGACCGCTGTGCCCCTGACCTTGAAGGGTTCCTGGAACCGCCCGCGGGTGGCCCTGGATCGGAGGTTCATCAAGAAGGGCGTCCAGAAGGCCCTGGAGGAGTTCTTGGGTGAGAAGGGGACAGGGCGAGGGAAGGGCCTTCCAGAGGGGCTTTTGAAGGGGCTTCTGGGTCGCTAATGGCAGACATCGCCCTTTCCCGGCTCAAGGAGAGGGTCTGGACTTGGATCTGGGAAGGGCCCCCAGAGGCCTTTAGGGGCTGGAGGGTCCTCCCGTGGATGGCCCTGCGGGTCCTCTTCATCGTCTACAGGGAGTTCAAGCAGGACGCGATAACCATGAGGGCGAGTGCCCTCACTTACATGGTAGTCCTCTCCATCATACCTGTGCTGGCGCTGAGCACCGCGGTCCTCAAGGGGCTGGGGGCGGGGGACCAGATGCGCCAGGCGGCCTACAAGGTGCTCCAACGGCTCGAGGAGGTGGAGAGGGGCGAGGTCCCTCCTCAGCAAGGGGCTCCCTCGGACAGAAAGACTCTGACCGATCACCTCCGGAGGGCGGCAGATAAGGTCTTCGATTACGTGGACCGCACCAACTTCGCCGCCCTGGGGGTCTTCGGGATCCTCGGCCTGCTGTTCACCGTGGTCTCGCTGTTCGGGAGGATCGAGCAGGCCATGAACGCCATCTGGGGGAGCTACAGGGGCAGGTCTTGGGGGAGGAGGGCCATGGACTATCTGGCCCTCATCATCCTCTTGCCTGTGGCCGTCAACGTGGGCCTTGCCGCCATGGCGGCCTTGGAGAGCCCGGTACTGCTGGCTAGGCTACAGCACCTTTTACCCCTGCCCTGGTTTTGGAGGTTGGGTCTGGGTCTTTTGCCTCTGCTGACCATCGTTGCCACCTTTACCCTCCTTTACCGCTTTCTCCCCAACGCCCGGGTCTCCTTCAAGGCCGCTCTGGCTGGGGGACTGTTGGGCGGAACGGGATGGGTTCTGCTGCAGTCCCTCTACGTGAAATTGCAGATCGGCGTGGCCAGATATAACGCCATCTACGGTTCCTTCGCCACCATCCCCCTCTTCCTCCTCTGGGTCTATATGGGGTGGGTGGTCTTCCTGACCGGGGCGGAGATAGCCTATGCCTTCCAGTTCTGGAGGACCTACTCCGCAAGGAGGGAGAGGACTTCCTTGGCCTTTTCCCTGGCCTTGGCCTTTGACCTCATGCGTGCCCTCTACGAGGCCTTCCGAAGGCGCCACGCCCCCACGGGTAGGGAGTTGGCCCAGGGCTTGGGCCAGCCGGAAGGGGCGGTGATCTCCCTCCTGGAAGGGCTCAAGGGGGCTGGCCTCATAAGGGAGGTCGAGGACGAGGAGGGGAGGTGGGTGCCTTCGGCCCCTCCCGATGAGGTCTCCGCCCAAGAGCTGGTCGAGGTACTCCTCGGGAAGGAGGTGCCCCCTGGTCCGGGCGGTCTCTGGGCCGAGGAGGCCTTGGAGGCCATAAGGGAGAGGTTCTCCTCCAAGAAGCTCTCCTCCCTCTTGGAGGAAGGGTCAAAGGACGCCGAGGGCCGCGGGGGAGAGCTTGGGGAGGAGGGCTGAGGTGTTGTAAAATCTCTATGCAGCCTGCCATAGCTTGAGGAGGGTGGGATGCAGCTCTTCAAGGTGGCCACCTTCAACGTAAACTCCTTGAGGTCCCGGCTCCATCTGGTGCTGCCATGGCTCGAGGAGCACCGCCCCCAAGTCCTCTGCATGCAGGAGACGAAGGTCCCCGACGAGAGTTTCCCCGTGGAGGAGTTCGAGGGGATCGGCTATCACGTGGTCTTCCGAGGGCAGAGGGGCCGCAACGGCGTGGCCATCGCCTCCCTGGACGAACCTCAGGAGGTGTCCTTTGGACTTGACGACAGCGGTCCCGCCGATGAGGATCGCTTGATACGGGGGACCTTCTCGGGAATTGCCGTGGTGAACACCTACGTCCCTCAGGGGCAGAGTCCGGACTCGCCCATGTTCCCCTACAAGCTCGAGTGGTTCCGCAGGTTGCGGGAGTTCTTCAGCCGCCACTACTCCCCCGATCAACCCCTCATCTGGTGTGGCGACCTCAATGTGGCCCCGGAGGAGATAGATGTGCACAACCCCAAGAGGCTCCTCGGGCACGTCTGTTTCTGCCCCGAGGTGTGGGAGGCCTTCGAGCGGGTGAAGGAATGGGGCTTTGTCGACGTCTTCCGGAAGCACCATCCAGGGGAGGCGGGCCAGTACACCTTCTTCGACTACCGGGTGCCCCGAGCGGTGGAGAGGGGCCTGGGTTGGAGGGTCGATCACATCCTGGCCACCCGGCCCCTGGCCGAGAGGTCCGTGGACTGTTGGATCGACCTGACCCCCCGGAGGGCCACCAAGCCCTCGGACCACACCCCCCTTGTGGCCCAGTTCGGCCTCTGAGGAAGGTACGAGTCGAAGAGGTCGGTCTCGGGGGGCTTTTAAATCCTCCTTTGACAAGGGCCCGAGGGCTAATCTAAAGTGATGTCTCAGGACGGTAACAGAAGGGAGGTGGATGAGGATGGCTGAGGCGGCAAAGGAACGAGAGCGGTTGGAGGAGCGGCTCAAGCTGAAGCCCAAGCCCGTTTGGGACCGATACGATGAGGCCATGAGGCAGGAGGCCTTCAAGTTCTCCGAGGGTTACAAGGGCTTCCTCGACAGGGCCAAGACGGAGAGGGAGGCCGTCGAGGCCATAAAGGAGTGCGCCCAAAGGGAGGGCTTCGCCGAGATAGGGCAGGGGGAGGGGCGGAGGTTTTACGCCGTCAACAAGGAGAAGGCCATCGCCCTGGCGGTCCTGGGCAAGAGGCCCCTTCGGGAGGGCTTGAGGATCATAGTCTCCCACATAGACTCGCCGCGCCTCGACCTGAAGCAGAACCCCCTCTACGAGGATCTGGAGATGGTCTTTCTCAGGACCCACTACTACGGTGGGATCAAGAAGTACCACTGGGTGGCCCAGCCCCTGGCCCTTCACGGGGTGATCGTTAGGGCCGATGGGAGCAAGCTCCCGGTCAAGATCGGGGAGGAGGAAGGGGAGCCGGTCTTCACCTGCTGTGATCTGCTGCCGCATCTGGCCCGCAGGACCCAGGAGGAGAAGAAGTTGAAGGAGGCCATCGAGGCCGAGAAGCTCACGGCGCTTGCGGGTCACATCCCCTATCCGGACGAGGAGGCCAAGGAGCGGGTGAAGCTCCAGGTGCTGAAGCTCCTGAACGAGAAGTACGGCCTTGTGGAGGAGGACTTCCTCAGCGCGGAGCTGGAGCTGGTGCCTGTGGCCAAGGCCCGCGATCTGGGCTTTGATCGCTCCTTTGTAGCAGCCTACGGACAGGACGACAGGGTCTGCGCCTACTGTGCCCTGCGGGCCATCATCGAGGCCAAGGAGCCCGAGTTCAGCACCCTGGCGCTGTTCCTGGACAAGGAGGAGATCGGCAGCGAGGGCAACACCGGTGCCAAGTCGAGGTTCATAGAGCTCTTCGTCATCGGGCTCTTCCGCGTACTGGGTCAGGAGCCGAGCGAGGCCCTCTTGAAGGAGGTGCTGTTCCGCTCCAAGGCCCTCTCGGCGGACGTCACGGCCGGCGTTGACCCCAACTATAAGGACGTCCACGAGCTTCAGAACAACGCCCGGATGGGCTACGGTGTGGCGCTGTGCAAGTTCACCGGGGCAGGGGGCAAGTACTACTCCAGCGATGCCAGCGCGGAGTACGTGGGGGAGATCCGAGAACTGCTCAACCGCGAGGGGATCGCCTGGCAGATGACGGAGCTGGGGAAGGTGGATGAGGGGGGAGGGGGGACCGTGGCCAAGTATCTGGCCATCTACGGGATGGACATTATAGACTGCGGTACACCCCTCCTGAGCATGCACTCCCCCTATGAGGTGGCGAGCAAGGCCGACATCTACGAGACCTTCAGGGCCTACCGAGCCTTCTACCGCTGGGGCGAAGGGGGATGAGGTCCCTCAGCTCCAAGATAAAGGGACGAGAGGAACTCATGGGGGTCCTCGCACGGCTGCGCTCGGAGGGCAAGAGGGTCGTCTTCACCAACGGCTGCTTCGACCTGTTGCACCTCGGCCACGTCACCTATCTGGAGGAGGCCCGAGGGCTGGGGGACCTCCTA
>Ga0190361_1000198_pt1 | contig 25018 bp, 57 predicted proteins | sample 48721845_MG_FD_161273 | JGI IMG/M metagenome (GOLD analysis project Ga0190361, IMG submission 161273) | Hydrothermal vent microbial mat bacterial communities from Southern Trench, Guaymas Basin, Mexico - 4872-18-4-5_MG | ecosystem: Environmental > Aquatic > Marine > Hydrothermal vents >... | reverse complement strand
GTAACAGAAATGCCAAGACCAGGATACGGCAAAAAAGACGGTAGTAGAAGAGGTTTCAAAGAAGGTGGTAGAGGTAGAAACCGAACCACAAAATGCAGACATCCAAATAAAAAAGCCGAGAGGTGATGAAAAATGCCAAGAATAAAAGGGTGGAGGAAAATTTATCAGATAAAATCCCCAAGTGGAACAGAAATAAGAAGAGATTATCAAAATAGAAAATCAAAAACAGAAATTGTTATAATGACTCCTACAGAGGGTCTTTGTAGTGTTGATATTATAGATATAACTGGAAGAAGAATAGGGGGTAGAGTATTCAAAACCAAAAAACAAGCACTAAAATATGCAATTAACTGGATGAAGAAACATCCAGAAGGATAAAGGAGGTGATGAAAAATGTGGGTGGTGGCAACCGTTGGAAAATATCACAGACCAAATAAAATTTACAGTAAACATAGAAAGAGAATCAGAGCGAGAGAGAGTGCCAAAAAAATCAGCAAAGAATTTGGCTATAATGTAGTAGTAGGTATATTTGAATTAACCCCTGATAAATATTACGGGTTATTTGAAACCTATATTAATGGCAAAAAGAGGTGATAACCATGACATACAGGCCAACAGAATATCCAAGAGTGGGGAAAGGCAGATACTACTACATAAGCTATCTGAGCCTTGACAGGGTTAGAGGGGGCAAGAAACGATGGAAGCCTCATGTAAAAAAGGTTTACATAAGCGGTAAACTTGTAGCCCACAGAACAGGTCAAGTTGTAAAGCGAAGTGGCAAAGTAGTTAAAGGAATAGAATTTTCTTATGTGAACACAAGAAGAGGTTACCATCGCAAAGGATTTGCAGCCCAACGAAACAAAACACTCTACACTGTTCCCCCAACAAGAGTGAAAAGAACCGAAATAATAGTTAGAAAAGTTGTTGAATTGCCTTCGGATGCAAGGGATATAAAAATAACGACGAACAAACGAGAAGTTCAACCTACCCTGATGGATGTGAAGTGAAAAAGAAAAGGAGGTGATGAGAATGACATGTTTACCAATAGAAGATGCGATCAAAAAAGCAGAGCACGAATTGTTTTTTGAGCTGAACTACATAGAAAGAAAATTGAGAGACATAGTAAGATTGTATGCTGTTTGGAGGTATCAAAAAAATTATATTCATAACATGAAACTTACAAAACGAGACTATATAAGGGAGTTCAACAAAGATACTGAGGAAATAGAAAAAGCATTGAAATCTATAAAGAAAAAGATCAGAAAGACTTAAAATTGTGTTCGAAAATTACAGATAATATACAAAAAACCAAAGCACTGCAGATTGCAAAAAAAAACCTTGGAGGTGAAAAATGAAAACGAAAAAGATAAAGAAGGGAAGTATAATAGCAGGAGTTATTTTGTTAGCCCTGTTGGCTGTTGGTTTCCACTACATGACAGTAACGCCAGAGCCTTACATAGAATGTAGCAGTTCTGCTGACTGTCCAGATACTGCAAACTATAAAGGAGCAACACTAACAGATGGCTTTTGTTACGGAGGGTCTTGCACATACAGAAAGTGTATAAAAAACTGTGATGTGAAGCTGCCATCGGGGGATGATTTATGTGAGTGGGTTGAGTGTGAAGATCCTAATAACCCAACTTGTGGGGATGGTTTTTGCAACGGTGGAGAAACCTGTGCAGACAGTATATATCAAAATCAAGATAACGGTCCTTGCTTTGCAGACTGTGGTAGATGTGGATGTATTGAAGGGGCAATCAAAAGCAGAACTTGTAAATCGGAAAGAGAAAGAGTGTGGGTAGTTTGTAGAAATGGGAAATGGATTGAAGACATCGAAGAGTGTAAATCTGATGAAGAGTGTATCAACGGTCGGTGTAGAGAAATAACTAATGTGGCTTGTAGAAGTCATCATGATTGTGATGATAAGATAATTGAACCCAAGCATTGTAAGGGCAACGATGTAGTAATAACAAAAAGAAAGGGGATATGTGTCCATCCAGGAATGAAATATTCATACTGCACATTAGGAACTAAAGAGGATTATTTAGTTAAGCACTGTAAGAATGCTTGTAAAGATGGTGAATGTATTACATTTCCACCTGGTATCGAGTGCTGGCAAAGAATATGTGCACAAAGAGATGCGGCAGGACACTGTATAAGTTGGGTTACTATAGAAAACATTTGTTTAGACAACCAGAAATTATACAAATGCAATACTAAGGAAATCATAAATTGTGTAGAAAGAGGGTATGAGGGGTGCACTATGCAATCTGTTATAGGTGAGAAAGTATCTGATGCTTATTGTAAGGGTGAAGGACTACGACCCACCACAACACTACAACCAATGCCAACTACAACATTGCCAACACCAACCACTTTAATCACAACAACTACAATATCACCAAGTGAGGAGTGCACAACTGATGAGGAATGTAAGGATAAGTATGAGTCTTGCCATTATGTCTGTGCATATGGAGCATGTGTGGCAACGAGTTCCAACTTGCAACCTCCGTGTGAAGGAGCAGAATTCATAGGCTACCCCACATGTGATTGGGATGTATCTGGGTGTGAAACCCCAAAATGTGGTGAAAACGAAGTTTTGAAAAACGATAGATGTGTTTGTAAAGAAGGTTACAAGAGAGTTGGAGACACATGCATACCCCAACACTACTGTAGTAACAACAAAATCTTAGTCAACGGTGAATGTGTTTGTAAGTCAGACATGTTTGAGTTCAACGGTGAGTGTTATCCAGACACCTACCTATATATTGCATTTGGTTTTGTCATTTCACTTACCGTTTTTGGGATTTTGTATCTACAAAAGCCAAGAAAACCAACGCCCATATATGGTTAGAGTAAGCATAAAAGAAGTGATGAAAAGTGCTGAAAACAAAAAGCGGGAAAAAATCAAGTTAATGTCAAAATACATAAAACAAGCTAAACACGAAGCAAGTAAATTTAGAAAAACTAAAAACCCAATATACTTAGAACAGGCAGGAAACAAACTCTACAATGCACACATTTACCTACTAGAAGCTTGCTTCAAAAAAGAAATTAAGTCAAGCAATGATGTGAGAAAATTTGCACACGTACTCGGATTGAAAGATTGCAACTTCAAACAACTAAGAAGAGATGTATTGGCATACCACAGGTGGTTTTATGAGGGTGTAGAAGACAATCAGGAAATGTATAGAATGATGCAAGACACATTTAAACTCTTCACAAAAGTGCGAAAAAGATACAACCTATACTAGATTAAAATGGCACAATACAAACCAAAAAAGAAGGTAAGAAAGCAAATAACCCAACCCATAGCCAGAGCTGTTCCAGCACCAGTAAGGCAAAACCAACCACTAACATTGATGTTAGCTATAATCTTGTTAGCAGTGGGTGTTTATTTAATCCTCGAGAGCTCAACAAAACTTCAAACAACGGCAGTTTATACCATAAAAGCACCAATACGGATTCCTGCAGTTGGCATAGAGTTGGGAGAAACAAAGATTTTAGATGTTGAGTGGAAACAAAAAGAAGTAAACAGACCCTATGGCATTTTGGACTGGTTAATTGGTGGAGTGAAGGAACTAACAAAAACAGACCTGAAAGTTAAACTTGTGGCTCTTCAGAATGGATATGAAATAGCATCAAAAACCCAGATAATCAGAGCGACGGGCTTAGAATATTATCAAGGCGAGATCAGCGTGGAAGTTCCTCGAAACACAGAATGCACTTATGTTTTAGAGATTTACTCAAAAGATGACAGATTGTTAGACTCGAAAACGAAATGACTAAACTTCATTGGAAACAATCGTTCAAAAAGGATATTTCAAGAAAACTGAAGGTATCAGAAGAAGAATACAAAAAATACCTAAACACTCACAAAATCATATACTTACAACAAGCAGGAAATAAATTGTTTAGCATAGTAGAAAATTATTTGATGTTGAAGTATGGAGAAAGAAAAAAAGACTACAAATCATTATTTCACATGGTAAAAAACAACAAAAACGACAGAACCTTACTAAGGGATGCAGTCCAGCTCCATTACTTTTTTTACAATGGAGAGTTGGACATGCCAAAATTCATAGCAGAAGACTTTTATGAGAGTGTGAGGAATAGGATGAAAAACAGGTTAAGATAAAAAGTGGAAAAATACGAACCTTTTATGGCAGATGAGAAAAGCATAGTAAAAAGAAACATGAAAGATATGTTATTTTGGGCTAATATAGAGTACAACAAATACACTAAAACTAAGCATACACCATACCTTCAGCAGGCATGTGAAAAACTATTTAATGCGGTTGAATTATACCTTTCGTTTATTAGTAATTACAGATTTTACAGCCACAATGCACCCTATGATGTAATAAAAGAAAAAACCTTGCTCAACCTTTTTGATGATGCAAACAAACTGCATCAGTTTTTTTACAATGCAGAAAACAGGATGCCTGCTTGGCGAGCATCTAATATTTTCAAATCAGTTAGAAGAAGGATTCAATATAGAATTAAAAAGATAAAATGAAAGCAAAAAGAAAACGAGTTGCAGTGGGAATCATATTTACCCTCTTGGTTATAGGGGTGCTATTTAGTTTCAACTATTTAAGTTTGTATGGAAGCAAAACAAGCGACATTTACATAATCAAAAAAATCACCAAAGATGGGTTTGTAGTAGAGGGCTTTAATCCCATTGATGGGAAATTCGAGAGGTATGTTAGTTGCCCCTCAACAACGAAACACACAGACAAGAACTGCTGGAGGACTGTAATATATGATTCAGATGGGAATTATGTGGGTGAAGACCAACTACCAAAAAACTGTTATTTAGGTGAGTTCTTTAACTCCCCGCAAAAGTTTGAGAAAGAATACATGAGATATCTAATTGTTATAGATCAAGGAAGAAATGAACCGATAATAAATCTCGGTTTGACTGCACGATATAGTGAGTGGGATACTGGCTCGGGGATTTCGTGGTATCTTCACCACCATTCAGAGGACGAGGAATACAAATGCAATAGTGTTCTCGGGTGGGGTAAGGCAATTGATAGTCGCTATTCTGGTGTTAAAAATGTGATGGCTTCTGACAAGGAAAAATATCTAATTCAGCTCACACATGATGGGAAGATTTACATTCAGTTTTTAGAACCTTATGCTTCCCGTCCCTACTGTGGAAATAGAATCTGCGATGATAATGAAGACTGGGAAGACTGCCCTGAAGACTGTGCAACCGAAGAAATACAGAGATTAGAAAGTGACTTGCAAAGAAAGATAAATGTTATCAAGCAGATGAATGCAACAATAGCACAAAAAGCAGAATATATTAAGCAACTAACCGATAAAGCAGATGAACAAGCTAAAATAATAAACGAATTAAACTTAGAGTTAGAGGAAAAGGCTAAAGTAATAGCAGATCTAAAACTGACTGCTGAGGAAGAACAAAAACTAATTGACTTGCTGAGTGGTGAAAATGAGGCTCTGAAGCAGAAGTTGGCTGACTTAGTAGCCAAAAACAAAGAAGATCACAAGGAAGACCGTCCTCATCCTATGCATTTTTTCGGTCCCCTTGTTGTGTTCGCCATAATTGTTTTACTTTTTTACATATTTTTTAAGTAAATTTAAAAAGAGGTGATAAAAATGCCGAGAATAAAAGGGTGGGAAAAAATAGAAAAGGGCGATTTTGGCTGGAGGAACAAAAAAGGTAATTTTGAGATTCTTATTTATTTTTACCCCCTTGGTTTACATACAAGGTATATGGTAAGAATCTTCAAAAAGTATGGAAAAATATCAATGATATACAAATCAAAAAACTTCAAAACCAAAAAACAAGCACTAAAATATGCAATTAACTGGATGAAAAAGCATCCAGAAGGATAAAGGAGGTGATGAAAATGACAAAAAAAGAGAAGAGGAAAAAGGAGAAGAAATATATTGCAGTAGCAATTGGGGCTCTGTTGTTGGTAGTGCTGTTTATGTTTTTTAGCAAGCCAATGAGTGTGGTAAATGTAAACCCACCGTCTGGAGCATACACACCCAATGAGATTGTAAATGATGTTGTAACAATAACTGTTCCAGGCGTAACGATAGATAATGACTATTCAGATGGGAAAGTCTGTTATCTTCATGCAAAGTGGGTTTTATACCACAACGGTAAGAAAATTGATGAACTGCCTGGAGACCCGATAGAACTAACCACAAATACATACTCACACAGCATCAACAGAGCGTTTTCGGAGGTTGGTAACTACGCCCACGGTGTTATAGTTGTGAAATCTGAGGGAACTTGGACTGGAAGCGATTGGCACTGGGTTGTTACGGAAGCAGGCAAAGAAACACACACTTGGACTGTTGGAATTCCAAAACCACCCACACCTTGGGAAAAGATTGGTCAGATTATCTCAAACTTTATCAACATGATACTAAGTTGGTTTGGTCTTTAGACCTTTGGAGTTTGAGAGGTGATTAAAATGAAAAAGAAGAAGAAAAATCTGCTATTGATTGGATTAGCCATAGTAGGGTTTATTGCATTCTGGCAGTTAGGAATTATGAGTATGCTCCCTAAAGAATGTGATCTAAGTAAGTGTGATGACTGGGGTGTTTTACAAGGTTGTGTAAAAGAGTATAAACAACACAAGATTTCTGATGAGCAGATGTTCAGTTGTATGCAGACTTGTGCAGAAGCAGACTGTAGACCATTGATATTGTCTTTTTCCGTATCTGGTTGTGATGTTTGGTCTTACGATACAAACGGAGATTGCTACATTGATGATCAAGAAGTTATAAAAGCCCATGATGATTGGGCAGCAGGTTTGATTTCTCTGCAGTGTAGTATACTTGTTATAGATGCTTGGGGTGATAAAGTGAGAAACCCTGCATGTGATGTTGAACCTACACAACCATTCACTAAAATAACAGTATCCCCCACTACTGTGGCTTATTCAGGCACTCTTACAATTACTGTTGAGGCAAGGAATGAGCAAGGAGTAGATTATGTTGGGTTTTTCATGTCAAATGGAAGATCGGCAAATCAACGGTGTGATGGTTCTTCGTACTGTAAGCGCACTTGGAAATATACAATATCAAAAACAGGATGGCAACCAGAAACTTTCAGAATTCGAGGAGATGCTTTCATCAATGGTAGGTGGCAACAGCGCACTGATTGGAAGACTGTCACTATTCTGCCTCCAGAAACTACTACTTTAACAACAATCCCACAGCCTACTCCAACTACAATAATAACTACAACATCTACAACGACTTCAACCTCAACTACAACTACTACAATTCCACAGCCTACAGCACCATTACAAATGATAATTGACTTGATAAACCACTTTATTAATTTAATAGTAAATGCAATTTTCGGAGGTGGGTAAAATGAAAAAACTAAACAACAGAGGGTTTGTAGTGGCAGGTAGTGCAATACTTGGAGCGTTTGCAGTTTTTATTATTTTGCTTTTAGCTCTTGGGGTAGTTTTGTACTTAGTGGCAGGGATATTGATAGAGACCTTAATACGGATAGTGCTAATAACAACTGCCTTAGCTCTGGTTTTGGCTTTTATATTCAGAGCAACGGGCTTCAATCCCTTGTCTATGCAAGCAACACAACCAAAACTCGATAGTTTGGCTATGTCTTTGATCTTAGCAGCTATATTCATAGTTATAGGTATTCCTTACCTCCAGACCCAAACTATGGCAGGAAGTGGCACTCCTTTAGACCCATATGCTTTTAGCCTAAACCAGTTAAACACTTCGTGGCAGATCTTTTCAACATATTGGGTTTACATATGTTTGTTTCTCGTGGTTATTGGTATCGTGTTTAGTCACGAGAAGAAACTAAAAAGGGTTTTTAGGAAGATAACAAGGTAGAATGGTTGTAGTTAGAAGGTCAGAATGGAGGTCAATTTTCAAAGAAGACATGGAGCAAAAACTAAAGGAAAGCAAAAAGGAGTTTGATAGGTATAAATCAACAGGAAAAATCGTATACCTGCAACAAGCAGGGAACAAACTATTTTCAGTAGTGGAGAATTGGCTTATGGTCAAGCACAATGTTAGGGTAATTTCGTATCAAGAACTTCGCCGAGTAGTTAAAAAAAATAAATATGATAGATACCTACTTTCAAAGGCAGCACAACTCCATTACTTTTATTATGAAAACAAACTTAGGGGTGAAGCAGAAGAGTTTGAGGATATCTATACAGAAATTTACGATAAAATGAAAAACAGAGTAGAAAATCTGAGAGTTATCCCTCATTTAAAAGCAAGAAAATGACTAAAAGACCAAAAAGAAGTAGAACAGAGCAATGGCAAGTAATAATCATAACTATAACTATATTGCTTATTTTAGGTTTTGGTAATGTAATTGAATTTTTAAACAATATCAAAAACACAAAGTTCTTTGAGTTTTTGAATGTGTTTCCATCAAATTGGTTCAATTTGTTTATTTTGTTGTTTTTGATTTATGTTTTGTTCGAAAATAAGAAATTTGCAGAAAAATTGGCAGGCAAAATTTGAAAGAGGTGGTGGAAAATGAAAAAAAGGAAAAGAAGGATGAGTTATGTTGTTTGGAATGGTGTGAAGAATATCAGTTTCAGGGACAAAGAGAGAGCTATAAATTATGCCAAATCTGTTTCGAAAAAAAGGAGAGGTGTTTGTATGACTACGAGCATTGTCTGCAAGGATGGTAGTGAAACACTGGTTAGTATCGCATCATTTAAAAATGGTAAAAGAGCCAGTTAGAAAGGAAACCAATGAAAAGAAATCAGTAACAAGAATTAATGCTAAAACATAAAGGAGGTGAGAAAAAATGAAAGTTGGAAAAGAGACAATGAAGACATGGGGCTGGTTTATTAGTGCCATTGCCTTGCTAACAGCAATAAGCCCCCTTGCGAAAATAACAATCCTTAACGGGGTTGTTTTGGGTGGTGTATTGCTGCTTTTGGGTGCAACGATATACAGTGAGACCAGAAACGCCAGAAAACAGACGAAGACCATTATGCAGATGCTGTCTGTTGTTTTGTTGCTGGCAGGGATAGCGACCGTGATGGCAGTTAAAATACCAGCACACCTGATAAGCCTTGTTAGTGGCTTAGAAGTCATTGGTGGTCTGGCTGCATTGTATGTGATACACACCTAAAATGAAAAAACAGAAAGTAAGCACAAAACACAGATATGCAGTGGTGTACTCAAAAGGGACATACTTAGTGAACTTCAAATGCGATGCAGATGATTTAGCCAATGAGCTGAGAAGGCGAGGCTACAAGGTTAGGATTAAAAAGTTGAGATAGGAGGTAGTTAAAATGGCGAGAAGAAAGAAGAAAAGGGGAAGAAAGAAAAAGAAGATGTCTAAGGCTGCGAGGTCGAGAGCAGCAAAGAAGGCATGGAGGACGAGAAAGAGGAGATATGGTAAGAGCGGAAGAAGAAGATAATTTGTTGCGGGGCGATGGTTGCTAAAAAATACAAGAGAACCTACAACCCGATAACAAGAAAATACTATAAAGTAGAAGTACTGCCTGATGGCTCTCATAAAGTAATTGGTTTGTGGAGTCCTAAAAAAGGAAAAGGAAGAAATCAATTTGGAATATGTTTAGCTAAAAAATGAAACTCAAAATTACCTCAGTGGTATTGGTTTTGCTGTTAGCAACTGTAGCGCCAGCTCTTCCACAGCAAGCACTGAATGCCATCAATAAGGCGAAACAACAAGGGAAAGCATTTTTCCACAATGATTCCCTCAGCAACCTCCCCCACATATTTGTTGTAATTGCAGAACGGGGTTGTGAAGTAAACACTACCATACTTAAGCAAAAATACTATGGTAACTATGAATTCCTGACGGTAAAGATCTATCCAAAGCAGATACCGATTATAGCAAAAAACCCCTGTGTTTTGTTTTTTGGTGATGAGCACAGCAAACATGGGCTCATTACTGCTTTCAAAAGCAAGCTTGTTAAGACTCGAAGTGTTGAAGTTATCACTCCCGAACACAAAGATATTTTAGAGGAGCAGTATGAACCGTTACCAGGACAAAAAGATGTCAGACAAAGTTTTGTAACTCCACAAAACCCAGTTATTTTGCAATTAGCCGAAGAGTATCCAACACCACGAAAAGCATACAATTATGCCGTTATGAACTGGGTATATGTTTCAGACAATGTTTTGTGGGGTGTAAATGAATACTGGATGAAACCAGAGGACTTCATAACTAAAACACCAACTATGCCTACAAATCCCACAAATGAGATAGCGTCAGACTGTGAGGAAAAAGCCAACACCCTTGCTTCAATACTCATAGCACAGGGTGAAGAAGCAAGAGTATGTATAGGCGAAGTAGATAGTGGTAATGGAAGTGGTGGTCATGCATGGGTTGAGATATGGGAAGATGGTAAATGGCTTCAGTTAGAGCTGGCTTCCAGCAAAGAGTATAACGAAGAAACGAAAAAGATAGAAACACTCTATGTTTTTCCCTACGACATGTTCAAGGAAGAAATTTATCCCGTTATCGAGTATTGGGCTTGTTACAACGACAGATATTACATAGATTTTATAGAAAAGAAGAGTAATGCACCAGCAACTTGGGAAACTGAAGATAGTATCAGCAAACAAATTAACAGCATGTTCAAGCAAGAGAACTTCCTCGATATCCTTGTTTACAAATTCAAAAAAATCAAACTCCAAGTTGACCAGATGATACCAGAGGATATTAATCAGTTTGGTAGAGAATATTGGTTGTGGCTCGTTGGGGGAATGGTCTTTATATGGGTTTTTAGAAAAATAATTTGAGGGGGGTGAAAATGTTGAAGCTTCCTAAACAAACGAAGGAAAATTTCAATGCAACGATAAATCTTGCAGGGGTGAATGCAGCCGTTGGAGCTTTCAGCATGGCTATACTAAACTTCATAGCAGGTTTGCAAGAACCCCTAAAAACTTTTGTGTTTTACTTTGGGTTGTTGGTAGTCGGAACGGTAACAAGTTATCTACTTCACATCATACTGAGTAAGAAGAGGCTGAGAGCAAGAAGCATAGAAAAATGCTTGGGAACTGCGGGAATGGGGATTATGTTAGTTTTGGTAACTAATGAAACATTTGCAAGGTGGATAGTTCCGCAATTTGGACGCCAGAGTATAGCACCGTTCGGCATTACAGCAACAAGTAGCACAATATCCATCTATCCTTTTTTTATTGTTAGTTTAATTATTATTATAATTGCTTTTATCAGAAAGAGATAAAATGGGGGGAAAAAGAGAAGCAATAACCTTGCTGTCCTTGACAACGGGCTTAGTAGCATATAGCTGGATTAGTGGAACTAACATGAGTTTTGCCTTTTTTCCCTTTTTAGTTGGAGCTGGAGTCTTTACTCTGGCAAAGATTCCCTTTTTCTTCAAGATATGGGTAAATGCTCTGAAAGAGTTCGGAATACATATAAAAATTTACAAAAAAAGACACCACATTTACAACTTTGTTGTTTTCCTCCTTTTATGTAGCTTGATATCTATTGTTGTGTGCCACAAAGTTGAGATACTTGACGACCCTCTGAACTATCTGTTTGGTGAGTGTGTAAAGAATGGAGTGTTTATGTTAGCGGGGTTTGTTTGTGGTTTTGTAGGTCACCAAGTTATGAAATACTTGAAACCAAGAGGAAGTACTCTTAGCTACCTTTTTTGTGGTTCAGTAATAACTATTGCAACAGTGGTTATCATAAATCTTATGTTTTTCATAACATCAAGCTTCGGGATTGAGGTGATCTAGATGAGAAAAATACCAGATATATCATTTCCAACTTCAGTAATATTGTTTTTAATAGTCCTTGTCAGTTTAATCGTTATATTCCCAAGATTCTTTTTAGAAAACTTGCTTGCTATTGTGCTTGGTGGTATTATAATTTTGATATTGATAAGAGCATTTCATGTTTCATTACTCACAATCATTGTGTTTTCTCTTTTAGGTCATTTGTTTGTTGGTGGTTTACTTTATACTCACCTTCTAATAGAGGGTAAAGCCCCAGATAACGCCATAGACTACATAGTTAAAGCCCACATACGGGAAACTGAAGCCATGATTAACGAAGGCATTGAGTCATACAACAATCCAGACCCGATGAAACAAGCAGAAGCACGATATAAGCTATTTATAGGGAGCTTTAGTGAGTTTCCTATTTTGATATTTTTGTGGATGACTACACACCAACTGACTTTTATTCTGAGAAGGGAGAGGAGAATCGAGTTTGAGGGGACAGATTATGTTCAGGCAAGAAGACCGAGAATCCTCCCAAATCTTCTATCCTTAGCTATCGCTATTGCTATCATGGGTTTTATCCTTCAACCCCTTTCGGGAACTTATGTTCCTGGAATTGTTAGGATAATGTTGTTAATGTTTTAGAAAATGAGAAAGTACAGGTATAGATGCCCTAGATGTGCACCCGCAAATTGGAAAGAGTTAGGATGGAAAAGTATATTTGTGCCACCTTCACAAAAGAAAAAGTGTGAAGTATGTGGCACAAAAACAAAATACCCCTTTAGAAAGTTAAAAAGAAAATGAACAAAGAAGCGATACTTGAAATTGGAGATTTGATCAGAGTCAGAAGAAACATTTTTGGGCGAGTCCTGACTCCAGAAGAAATCGTCAGAACTTTCGAATACAAAAATTTCAAGAGAAAATATCCTACCCTGTGTAGATTGGCAGAAGAAGAGGTGTAAAAATGCGGTTTATAACAAAAACCAAAAGTAAGAGGAAAGCCCAAGCAATAGTGGATTTTTTGAGTAGTGAAGCACCTGGTAATTATGTGATTGAACCAACAGAAAAGGGATGGTGGTCTGTTTACCAAGTGACAAAGGGCAATCTGATAGAAATACAGCCTGGATTTTTTGTCAATCCGAAGCAGTGCAAGTCGGAGGTGTTGGCACAGATAGCAAAAGAAAGCCACGAAAAAGGCGAGTTGAGTGAACAAGACTTGTTGAAATTTGGAATATTGAAATGAGTAGAAGAAGAAAGATAAGAAGATACCTAAGAACGGTTTCAAAAAAGGATGTAGTAGTTTTTGCTGGTTGGTTGTTAGCCTTAGTTCTTTATGTTACTTTTGTTTATGGTTATTTCTTTTTAGATAAGCAATTCATTGCAGATTTGAATAGATATGGAGAGGCAGATATTGAGTTGATTTTGTTTACTATCGTTATGGTGTGGCTAACTTACAAAACATACTACTACCTGACTACAAAACGCTGAACAAAATGATTGACACCATTTCATATATAGATGCCCATAGAAAATGGGGGGTTGTGGTCGTGAGAAGAGGAGGAAAAAAAGAGAACATTGAGATAGCGTTTATTCCCCACATTCTTGATGAAGCCAAATTATACGAACAAAAACACAGGGTGTGGATAAGGCGAATAAAAGCTCAGGGATTGCCAGATAGAAACAAAAAACCCTTTCCCAAGTCGTCTATTGTTAGAAAGAGCTTAGGCGATAATATAAGGCTTGAATTCAACGACAGGAGTGGAAATCTATCGTTGTTTCTGGATGGTGTTAGAGTGGATATGGTGAAGGTGGAATGAAAAGTATTAAAACCTGTGCGGTTTGTGGCGAACCTGTTGAAAGAGGGACTGGAAAGCACTATAGCGGTAGGCTAGTCCACAAAAAATGCTTCAAAATGGCAAAGTTGATGTGGTATAGATACGCACGATACACGAAACAAAAACACAAAAAATGAGAATAAAAAATTGGAAAAGATGTAAACATCTTGAATCAAATGAAGTGATGTGTTGGCGGTTAGATCTAAAACACCTTAAAGGTTTACTACGTAAATATTCCTACAAGTTAGTGATTGAAACCGATAATAGAAAACCTAAAAGATATTGGCTGATGCTTAAAAGGTATAAAGATCTTTGCTTGCAGGACATTGAACACATCTTAGATGAAGCTAAACTATATGAAGCCAAAGAAAGAGCGATACATTTCATGAAACACATCAACACTCTTGATTTGATTGAGAGATGGTGGTATGATGAAGACCTACGACAAGAAGAACGAAATGTATGGTATGCTTACTTAAATCATAGATTGTTATGAAAATAAGCCATATTGCTATCATTCCTGATGGGAACAGAAGGTATGGAAAAAAGATGGGGATTTCGGTCGAACAATCCCATCAGATAGGTGCTAAGAGGATGAAGGAATTGCTCACTTGGATAAAACAAGCTGACATTCCAACAGCAACGATATACTGCCTATCTAAGGACAACCTAAAAAGAGATAAAAAGGAACTCAAAGACCTCTTTACCCTAATCGAAGACAAGTTGTTTGACTTGCTTAAAAACAAAGAGGATATCAGTGTTAATATCATAGGGAACAGCGACCACTGGACAAAACGCCTGATAGATATAGCAAGTGGTTATAACAACAACCCAAACAGCAAGTATAACCTGAACCTCCTCATAGCCCCCGACAAAGTGGAAATCAACAACTTAGACCTGCTAATAAGAACAGGGGGGATGCATAGACTTTCTGGATTTCCCATAAACGCCTACACGACGATATACTTTTCAACTTCCCTGTTCCCAGAATTCAGTAAGGGGGAATTTGACTATATCATAAATGAATGGTATCCCAAACAAATCCAAAATTTTGGTAGATGATATATAATCAATAATATATATTTTAGTATATATTTCTCAGAGATTTTCTAAAGGAAAAAACGATAAAAAAATTTACCAGAAAATCTGTTAATTTTTATAGTTTAAATATTAAAATTATATTAAAATTCTATCAATTTTAACATCAGGTGGATTTTTGGGGGTAAAAGATGGGTAAATATATATCCCAAAGAGCAATAAAAAGGAAAATTAGAGAAAGTTTGCCAGACAAAAACATGAGAATAGGAGCGGATGCTCTCGATTGCCTCACTAATTATTTTGAGAGCGAGATAGAAAAAGTTATTTCTGAAGCGGTAAAAACAGAGTATTCAACAATAAAGGAGGTAGACATCAGGAGGGGGATTAACAAAGAAAGAAAAGTAATACTAAAACAAGTTCTTGATGCGTTGGAGTGGTCTATGACACAATTCCACAGGATGAAAACCCAACTGGAAAAAGAAATCACGGAGTAAAATGGTCAGCATATTTGAAACTCTAAACGAAATAGAACAGATAGACAGGCAGGTAGATACAAAACTTGCTCAGCGTATCCCATCAAGACAGCTACAAGACTATATACAAAAACAAGAGGAAGTGGTGAGCATAATCCCAACACTCAGACATGAAAAACAAATTCCAATAGGTCAGCTCTACAGGGATAGTCCAACGCCTCAGCTTATTACCATACCGTTCGATAAGAGAAAGACTTTCGTTGTTGTTGGATCGCCAGGAAGTGGAAAAACGGTTATGGCAAAGACTATCATTTTTGATTTCATGCACAAGGTGTTTGGTAACTACCTTGCTGTGCTCTCACCGAAGGTGGAGTACTCCTCGAGGTTGATGAGAAGAAACACGAGATGGAGAAAACACTTAGCTAAGTTAGGGTTGCCTACACAACAACACAACACTAAAATCATCACACCAGAGTTTGCTCCCTCAGTGGTCGGGGAAAAATTCAAATTTGACTTGGAAGATTTCAACAGATTGGGAGATGAGGAATGGAGTACGGCTCTCTACGACATTTTAGGTGTTGATGACAATCCAGCATCCAGAGCAGTAATCGAAACTATAAAATCCAGAAAAAGACCACAGAGCGTTACTGAGTTAGCCTTCCAGATTAAGCAACTGTTTGACGAAAGGAGCAAAACAGACATAGAGGGATATTTCAGTCCCATCACACTGAGAACGATATATTCTCGATTGATGTCTGCTAGAAGGTATTTGGGGAAAGGTAAGCCCCTAAATATATTGGAACTGCTAACAAAGCAACCCGTTGTTTTTCAGTCAACCACAAAACAACGAAACGAATTTGTTAATCTCTATGCTGGCTTGTTCTTAGAAATGATTAGAGTAGATAGAACAGATTATGTCAATGCAATGCGGGAAGGCAAAACCACAAATAGTTACCTAAACAAACCAGTGGTTATTGGAATAGAGGAGGCAAGATTCTTTGCTCCTTCTTCTCATCGTGTCGTTTCCCTTAGTAAACAACAACTGATTGACGGGGTCAAGACCGACAGAGACGTCGGTATTAGCTACTGCTTTGTCGAGCAAGACCTATCGCTTCTGGATGAACTCATAATCAACAATGTTGACTACTTTATATACAAAGGAGTGCCATCAGCAGACAATGTAAATTTGATTCGCCGTGCCTTCAACCGCTTGGAAAAGCAAAAAATTGAAGATTGGGTTGCTCACAGTTATACTGCTGATGTTGATGCTGGCGAGTCGCCACTAAAAACTACAACAGCCTACATAGACAGAAGAACAATAAAGTATGGAGAATCAATCCCGTCATTGTGTGCGATTGTTGAGGAGTCTACATAGCTGATTTATTTTGATGGGGATGTAAATATATTTTATGGCTCGCACTGATGCAAAACTTCGGGTTGATGTATGTCTTTATGAGGAGGATGATGTTGAAAATTTTGAGAAAGTTAAAGAGCTACTTGAAAGGGAGGGAGGGAAGAAATTAAATAAATCTCAAGTGTTTAGAGAAGCGTTGAGAATATTGGCAGAGGTTCAACGAGCATTTAATAAAGAAAATAAAGAAAATAAAGAGATAACACTCATCGTTAGGAAATTGATTTCCAGGGTAGATGGTAAAAGACTGTTTGAATGCGAGTTCATGGAAGAGCCGTCTGTTGGGATATACAAGGCTTATAGAGCAAGAGGGTAAAATGAATTACAAAAGTCATTTAGTTTTTTATTTCTTTCTCTCTTCAGTAATCGTTAGCATATTGTGTTTTTATTCAGGTATCACACACAACATTCTCATATCTTTAGTAGTAGGCGGTGTATACTCCCTGCTTCCCGATTGTGATAGCAGGAATTCAAAAATCAACAAATACAGTAATCGCATTCTTTTGGCGTCTTTGTTTGTTTTGCTGTTGCTGTATATTTATATCAAGGATGATAACATAATTTATGTTTGCATGGTCTTGACTCTGTTTTTGTTTTTTCTACAAGTTGTTAAACACAGAGGCTTTTTGCATTCTGTTACAGCAATGTTGGTTTTTACCGTTCCTCTGCTTTTTGTATCGCTAGAAACGGCTTTCTTTGGAATGGTGGGTTATGGCTCTCACCTGCTTCTGGACAAGATTTGAGATGTGTTTCAAAATCTTGGGGTACAAACCTTCTATCCTCGTTTTTATTAGATTTTCAAATACCTGTAAAACACTGTTTTAAGCCTTCTACCCCTAAAATTCGTCATTTTTAAAGGATAAATATATAATATATAATAGATATATGGTTATATAACGATATATTAGGGAGGTTGAAAGAATGGAAACAAAAAACAATAAGGGATGCCCGATTTGTGGATGTATGAATTTTGAAATTGAGTTAGGAAATTACGAAGAGGTGTGGGTAAGGTGTAGAAATTGCAATAATCAGCAGTATATATTTGACCCTGGTCTGCGCGTCTTAGCAAGAAGTCTCGTTAAATTTTCTCGATTAGTTTTATCTTAATTTTTTATCACTCTCCAGTCTGTAGCAGGGCTGAGGGTGGAAAGTTTAAAGATGGATGAAAAAATGATAGATAATGCATTAAAGACAATATTGAGTAAGGAAAATTACAAAAGAATTAAGGAAAGAAAAAACAAGGAGTATTACTTGGGAATCTATCATAAACTGGGCAGGGATAAAAAGAAGTTTAATAGGGTCATTCAAATTCTGCTTGATGGTGATGAGTTTACTAGGGACATTGACAAAGCGATAGAACTTCATAAAATGGCAATAAAGAAATTGAAAAGAATTAAGATGGGATATGTCCTTAATTTGGAGGTGCAAAAATGGATGAAATAAAAATTGAAGGGATGCAGGAATTGCCAAACGGAATGTACCGATGGGTATGTCCCGAGTGCGGGAGGGTGATAAAAGCTCTGTCACCCAAACAGCTTCGGCACTATGCAAAAGTCCATACATTCTCAAAACATATGTGAGGTGATCTCATGAAAATTAAGGACTTTAGTAAAAATGTAAAGGCATATTTTAGAAGCAAGAAGAAAGAAATCATAATTTTTGAGCAGACCATAATAGAGAGACCTACCCAGCTTGACTGGTGGGTTCTCCTGAAGGAGGTGTGAAATGAGTAAAGAGTTAATTAAAATAGGTGTATTAGGTGAAAAGTTGCTTGAATCAGGGTATTTTTTACTTTTGGTAGGAGTGCTAATGTTACTTTTATTTAACATATTTTATTTGATAGAGTATTGGATATCCTATCTCAGCTTCGGTTATATCAAACCAGTTTTATCGGGTGATTTCGATGTAATTGCTCTATTTGGATTCAAAATCAACGGTGTTCCCGTAGTATTTATTGTATGGTCTTGGGGTTTTATACTAGTATTCGCAGGATTTGCTGTAAAATTTATCGAAGATACGCTAAAAATTTTGCTAAAGGAGGTGTAAAAATGCCAAGAACATATACAAGGACATACACGAAATTCAAGTCCGAAAGCGGGAAAAAAGGAATTTTGATGAAAATAACAGCAAGACCAGACTATGTGAAGGTGGTGGATTGTCAATACCAAACAAACCCTCTATTGATATTGGAGGTGGGAAACGAAACTATCTACTTGGAAAAAAAGAGAAAGATAAATCAGTTATTTAAATTCATAAATCTGGATAGCTCCTTCTACACAAAGTGGAAGGAAGAAATAGGGGATAGCATAGCATGTTTCCAGATAAATCAAGCAATCAAAAAGATCAAAGTACCACTGCGATTCAAATGTTTTTTAGAGGACGATAGGTATTTTTGTGATTCCGTTTCCTTGCCACCACAAAAATGGACGAAGATGAATATCTGAAATTCAGGATGGAAGCAACAAAAGAGAGGATTATCGTAGATTTGATCCTCATGATAATCGTTGGGATATTAGTTTTGTTAGGATTCATCCACTAAAAATGAACCCGCCAATATCTTGCAGGAATTGTTTTTATTTTGAGAGGTGTTTTTTAGAAGTTAGTAAAGGCAAAAAGATAACCTGCAAACTGGCGGTGAATTTGCGAAAAATAGAGAGGAAAGAAAGATGCAGGAGAAAAAAACAAAAAGCAAGTTTTTGTTGATCAAATGCAATAATTGTGGCAATGAGCAAATTATTTTTTCTCATGCCACAACCAAAGTCGTTTGTAATGTTTGTAGCAGTAGCCTAAACATTCCAAGAGGAGGAAAAACGAAAATCAAGGCTCAAGTATTAAAAATCTTGGATTGAAAGATGTCTATAAAAAAGATAATACACATGAGGGATTTGTGGAAGGGACAAGATGGTAGATTATCTATTGATAGAATAGAAGGGGGAGAAAAAAATTACATATCTTTTTCATCAAGTGATCATTCCATTGGATATTGCCATAAATCCCTTAAAGACATGGAAATCAGAGTAAAAGAAGATATCAAGGTTGCAGAAACCTTCCTAAAACATTTGGATGAATTTAAGAAGATTGTTAAAAGGGAATGCCCTGAACTTTACGGTTATGAGAAAAAGAAAAAGTCAATGTAGGTAAAATACGGGTGGTTGATGCACAAAGCATCTGAAGGAGAATATCTCCAACCACCCGTGGATTATTATAACATTATAATATTTACATTTTCTCATATAAAAATCTATCGGTCATATTAACATAACCCTATGAGATAGAACCATTTATCCCCATTCCCTAAATATTTAAACCTTTAGCCTAAATCCACTCAAAACCTCCTCTAAAATATGCTATTTTCCATTTGATCATTATTAAACTATCCAAAAAAGGCGTATTTAGGCTGATTTTTAAATAGGAAAAAAAGTAGGTTTTTATTTATATAGGAAAAAGATTAAATAATTTAAAAAAACAAAAAAATATTTAGAAAAAATGATAAAGAGAAAGAGAAAAAAACACTCGAAACAGGTAAGAATTGTCTTTAACAGAGACGGAAAATACATCAGCTGGGAAGATGTATTGGGGGTTCTTTTTGGGCATAACATTGAAGCAAAAGCTATAGCCAACAAATTTATAGATTTGATTCTTGCTGACGAGAACAAGAGCATAAGCAGGAGGGAATGGGTCAAAACTATCAAATCCATAAGACCCGATTTGAAAGAGAACACAACAGAATGGAATAACTTTCAGGGTAAGTACTACAGCGTGATAAGGAAACTGCTCAACGCTGGATTAATTAGAAGAGACGACGAAAACTACTACCTGAGCGAGAAATTCGCTCTGCGACTCGAACAAATTGCTTATTGTGTTAGACAAAAATTCCAAATGACTAAAGGAGAGGTTTTGTAAAATGCAAAAAATAGCTATAATAACATTGCTGTTAGCTCTCGATGTGGTATTGGCATATCAGTATCCTCAATTAGAGGCAAATCCCTATGCTAAGTCATTTATGGAAGAGCCAGAAGTCTTGTTGCTGTTCAAATTTTTTGCAGTTCCTCTGCTTTGTGTGCTAAAATACAAAAAGGAGATTTATGACTTTGCATGTAAATGCATATACACAATGCTGTTTTCAGTACTCACTTGGAACATGTTTGTTCTGCTCATGTTCAAATTTTGAGGAGGTGAAAAAATGAATAAAGAACTAAAATATGTAAAACAGGCGGTTTTGGGCAGAAAGCCAGAAAAGGCTTATTGGTCTAATGGTGTTTTCAAGGTGAAAGAGAAGAAGAGAGAAAAAACCACATTGGAAAGGTGCTAAGATGGCAATTTCAGATCGAAAGAAGTTGTGGTTTTTTATTGGGATTCGGTGTTTCCAAACTTGTGATCCCGAGTTGAGTAGGAAACATGCAGAGGCAATAGTAAATAATATCAAAACAAGAGAAGAGTATGAATACGTCAAAGAATTGTTAAGGAATTAAAACCCTAAACAGCCCGTCAACCCATTTATTCACGGGGCTCTGGCGAAAAAGTCTGTAGTGGGAGGGATCTCCCTCGCCATCCAGCAAGCCGAAATGGAGCTGAGACGGCAGGATGGTAAAGTGTGGTAAATAGCTCCTTAAAACCACATCCTTACCCTCCCTGAAATATGAGATGCAGACGGCTGGGGGTAGATTTTAATTCCTGAATGAATTAATTAAGGTGATGAACATGAAAGTGAAGTGGAAATGTCTGAAATGTGGTGAGGAATTTGATATCAAACCTATTTCCCACGGAGGAGTTTACCCTACCGTATTCGGTGTAAAGCTTGGGAAAGACGAAGAATGCAATGGAGAAGTTATTAAAATAGTTCTGGAAGATGATTGTGATTTGAAAAAATGATTAAAGAGCTGATAGATAATGAAAGAAAAAAAGTAATGGAACAAATAAAACACTTAGAAAAGAGAATGAGTGAACAATCCTGTCCAGAAATAATAAATACGAGAATTGATATTGAGTGGTGGAAAGGTTTTTGCAGTGCTTTGAATTGGATTGAAGAGCAAATGAAAGACGAGAAAAGACAAAATCCTGAAAATGAAAAAATTTAAAATAAAAATTATAAAAGTTTACGGTTTAGGATTTGAGGGAGATATTAGTTATATATATAAAAAATTTAAATCCAGAAGAGAAGCAGAGAAATGGTGTAAAAGAATGACAGACTCTGCAAACAATTTCTGGTGGGAAGATGGAATTTATTACTATGTAGAAGAGGAAATTAAAAAATGATAGAGAAAATACATTGTGGATTCGGAGAAAAGAAATGTTATTACAGACCTGAATGCTTAGTTTGTTTTATCAAGACGACAATTTCACTAATTAGATTGAGGTTTGAAAAAGGATTCTGGAAATCTCTGCAGTCCCCATCAGTCAACCACCTTGTGGGAAACTCCCAACCGAACAGCTGCAGGGACCAGAAAAAGGTGATTTTTAATCAACTTGAGGATAAAAAAGATGAAAAAAGAAGATAGAGAGCTGGTAGAAGCTGTCGTAAAAAGAATAATAGATAGGGTCATTGATTTTTACGGTAATGATTATCGTGGAATGCTTGATACAGAATTTATGAGGACTATAATGCGGACAACAATAATTTTTACGGCAGATGAGATACTGAAATTTAGTAATAAAAATGAGTGCCGATAATTGGTTAGAGTGTCCATTCTGTAAAAAGGAAAGGGAAAAATTATTGGATAGTTTATTTAAAAAACTGACACGAAAACAATTTGAGTCGTTAATGAAATTAGTTGAGAAGCACAATTTAAATATAAGAGGCATTCAGTACATTGTGGACAATAATTATCTTGAAAGTGATAGAATACCAGAAATAGAGGGGGATATGCAACTCGGAACATTAAGAGTGGATTATGAATATGATGTTAATGAAGAAGAGTGTTATTTTCACATTTTATTTGGATGTGAAGTATGTGGATTTGAAGAGAGATTAAGTCAGCAAAAGAGATTAAAAGAAAATGAGTGAAGAAACAGCAAAGTTTTTGTTTGACATTGGCTTTGTAGTAGATTTTGGAAACGGTATTGTAGTAGAAAATTATGACGAGTATGAACAACTTAAGGGTGAAGGGATATGGCTGAACCAAAACCTGTGGATCTGGAGAAAGAGGAAAGAATAACCTCTCTGGGTAAGTGCCCTGTTTGCGGTGAAAATGTGGGGGATGTTACCAGATACATTACTGGTGAGACTGTCTATTACCACTTTGAGAGAGACACAAAAGGGCATATTACAGAGATGAGGAGATGTAAAACGAGATCAAGATTTTCGAATCCCAAAAAATGACAAGAACGGGTAAACCTCTTGATTTGGAAGAGATTTTAAGAGAATGTGAGTATGAATGGAATGAAAAAGCTGAAGAATATATACAAAAACAATTTGAATATTGGATAGATTGTTATTACCCCGAAGTTATGATCCCAAAAAACAAACAGGATGTTGTTGTAGTTCCTCGTTCCATTAGGCATGATTTTTGGAGGGATGTATTTACGGATGTTGTCGAAACTGTTAAATGGCGAATACATAAATTAATTCAAGAAAATGAATAAACCAAAACCTCTTGATTTGGAAGAAGAAATCTTATTGGAAATGAACCAATTTATACCATTTCTGGAGAGCGAAATAGAAGACGAGCAAAAAAGAGACAATTTATTAAAAGCAGTAGAAGAATTAATTAAAGAAATCAAACAACGAATCAAATCCGCCTGCGAGTTTTATTTGAGATATAGAGATAATCCCGAGTTATTAAAGATTGAACAAGAAATCGAACCACCCGAACGGTTTAGAGAATACTATGCAAAGTCTAAAATTAAGAATGTGAGTATTGTTAGTTGGAACTTACAGAATTACAACGATCGGCTCTTCAAGTTAGCATTTAAAGATGTGATTGATGATGAAAAATGAATACAGATAAAGATTCAATGTTATTTTGGTATCCAAAGATAAAAGATTTACCTATACCGCAACCGAAGACTGAGATAATACTGATCACTTGGTCATTCGGTAGCGATGGGAACAGCATTGAAATTGACGACGAATCATTCAAACTCATAAAGGAAAAAGCAAAAAACTTTAAATTCCCACTATTTGTCAGAACCGATCACGGTTCTGGTAAACACGATTGGAAAGATACCTGCTTTGTAGAGAAGCCAAACCAGTTAAAAAGACACATAAAAAATCTTATCCTGTGGGGTCTTGCGGCTGATGTAATAGGATTACCCTGTAATGCAATTGTTTTAAGGGAATACATCCAAATGAATAATTTATTTATCGCATTCTGGGGTAAAATGCCTGTAAACCCTGAGATAAGATTTTTCATTAACGACGGAGAAGTTCTCTGTTGGCACTGGTATTGGATTGAAGACGCTATTCGATTTCCTTCAGTAGAAAACTGGAGAGAAATACTCGATAAATGCAGAAACTCAATTTCAGAGGAAGAAATAGAAACACTTAACAAATATGCTAAACTCGTAAGCGAAAAATTGGAAGGATATTGGTCTGTAGATTTTTGTCAGGCAAAAGACGGAACTTGGTATTTAATTGACTGTGCTTTAGGAAAAAACTCATGGCATCCAGCTTGTCCTAAGAAGATAAGCAATTAAGAAAAAATAAAAGATGAAATGCCCTTATTGCGGAAGTTCAGAAATATTTGGTTGGATGAAGAAAGAATTGATGTGCCTGCGATGCGGATTGAGATGGTGGGATAACGAAGAGGTGAAGAAAAAATGGGGTGGAGCAATTTTATAATACTACCGAAACAAAAATTGGCTATTGAGATTAGCAGATACATAAATAAAGAAGATTTATGTAAAGAAGATACAGAAGAATTCTTAAGAACAGTTGATAATCTTAATTATGAAATCTTCGAGAAAGAATACCAGAAATTAACTATCTCTGATTTAGCAGATTTGATAAACCTTGCTAAGAAAGCATTAATCTTTAAGGACATATATTCAGATAATTTCCTCATTTGGTATCTCGAACTCACTGGAAAGAAATACGAAATTATTACTGAATTTGAATTTGAAGAAAGAGAAAAGGAGTTTAAAGAATATAAAGTGATTAGGAAATGGGATGAAAATGAGTAAAAATATATATAAAGCCTTTTTGGAAGGAAAAACACACAAACAAGTAATAGATGAAGGATATGAATTAGAGGGTATTTGTGAAATATGTGGTGATGAATGTGAAGATTTATTTGAGCATTTGTGTATATGGCATACGGAAACAGACATTCTCCGACTGAAGCTTCATCTTGAAGATGAACATAGATAAAAATGAGTAAACCAAAACCTATGGATCTGGAAAATCTGAAAATAACTATAAAAGATATAACGGGACAAGAATATGCTTTTCCAGAGAGGAAAATGATAGAAGCCTTGAGGAAAAACGGCACATTAAGTCTCTTGGAATATACAGATAAAGTAGAATTAGAGATTGGTTGTTTGAGAATACTGGTAGAAAGAAAATGAAAATAAAACTTGACTCCCTAAAAGAGGCAATAGAG
>Ga0190361_1000197_pt1 | contig 25104 bp, 23 predicted proteins | sample 48721845_MG_FD_161273 | JGI IMG/M metagenome (GOLD analysis project Ga0190361, IMG submission 161273) | Hydrothermal vent microbial mat bacterial communities from Southern Trench, Guaymas Basin, Mexico - 4872-18-4-5_MG | ecosystem: Environmental > Aquatic > Marine > Hydrothermal vents >... | reverse complement strand
GGTACCAACCTATGTCTATCTCGAGGGAATAAACTTGCCTCCTTTACATTCCTAAGTTCTAACATCTGACAAGTTAACCTCTCCAAACCTATACCAAATCCGCCATGAGGAGGCATTCCATACCTAAATGCTTGCAAGTAAAAGGAAAAATCCTCCGGGTTCAACCCTCTTTCCTTGATGGATTTTTTAAGCATTTTATAATCATGGATTCTTTGACCGCCTGTGGTAATTTCTACCCCTTTATATAAAAGATCAAATTTCCGGGCAAGTTTTGGATTTTCTTGATATGGCATTGCATACATCGGGCTTTTTTCTCTGGGATATAAAGTTATAAATACCAAATCACTATCAGTTTCTTCTTTAAAGTATTTACAAATTAATCTTTCTCCTTCAGGGTCTAAATCACCTTCGCAGGATTTCTTGTATTTTTTTCTCAAAATATTTATTGCCTCACTAAATGAAACCCGTGGAATTTTATCAATTTTTGGCAACTTAATATTATACATTTCTAACTCCTCTAAAAAATTTTCTCTTATATAATTAAACATATACCTCAATAGTCTAGTATGTAACTCCATCAAATCCTCCTCATCTTTTATAAATCCCACTTCTGCATCTAAAGATACGTATTCGTTCAAATGTCTTTTAGTTTCATGTTTCTCTGCCCTAAAAACATATCCTACTTCAAATACTTTTTCAAATACTCCCACCATAATCTGCTTATAAAACTGAGGACTTTGGGCTAAATATGCTCTTTTCTCAAAATATCTGACCGGAAAAAGTTCTGCTCCGCCTTCAGTAGCAGTTTTTACAATTTTTGGAGTAAAAACTTCTGTAAAACCTTCTGAATTCAAAAATTTTCTAAATGCCTCTGCCAACCCTGCCTGTATTTTAAATATCGCTCTTATCTGTAAGTTTCTTAATGTAACAGACCGATAAGATAAAATTTTATCTAAACTGACTTTAGAATACTCTATTGGTTTATTTATTTCAATAGGAATTTGCTCCTTTACTAAAACAATTGGCTCCAACTTCTCTATCTCTACTTCTATGCCGTTCGGAGCTCTTTTTTCTTCTCTTACTCTGCCTGAAATTTTAACTACCGACTCTAAACCTAAAGAGGAAATTACTTCGTCAGGTTTCTCTATAATGGTCTGAACTATTCCACTTTTATCTCTCAAAATAATAAAAACCAATCCTCCTAATTTTCTTATATTATGCACATACCCAAAAAGGATAACTTTTTTATTTATGTAATTTCTACATTGATTAGAAAGTATTCTTTGCATAAATTTATTTTCTAAATTATCTTTGGGGCTGTCCCTCTTTCCGACAAGAATCAGTCCCGAGTAGTGTCGAGTAAAAAAACTCTGACTCTGTCCCAGCCAACACACCTGCCACCTGTTACTGCTGTACAGAATAAACTTTATAAAAATAAAAGGCAACTTGTTTCTCTCAATCTCTAAAAAATTTTGCTCTTTTAATCATAAATTCAATGTTTTCGTTACAATTAATATAACTAATTTTAATTTTCGGATGTTTTTTCTTCCAAACTCGAAAGACCTCATCAGCGAATGCCTGACCAATGGTATCCACATTTTTAAAATCTAAAATTACTCTGTTAAATTTTTCTAACCCGAATAACACTCGTCTGGCTTGAGAACGAGAAATGTATGATTGACCACCTAACTTAAACAATTTTACAATAACCTTTGTCTTGTTGAAAATAAAATTTTCGTCAGCGTACTCTTTAAAAACAGAAGATAAATTTTTTTTAGTATTGATAGCAATTTCAAAACTAACTTTTGTTCCTTTAATTTTCTTTATATCTCTGATAAAAACATCATCAATCTTATTATCAAAAATTAATTTTTTACTAGAACTTTCAATAATAAGTATATCAGCAACTTTTGAAGTAAAAAATATACCTTCTCCCGTATGGGCTTCTGGAGCAGTGGTTTGCTTGCCTTTAAGCAAAAGTTCAATTGCTTCAAAAATATTTTTTAACCTAAATTTTCTTTTAATGTCATTATAAATTCCAATCCCAAAATCATTTACTTTAAATTTAATCAACTTATCTGTTTTCTCTATTTGAACAAATATCTTTTTAGACCTTGAATGCTCAATAGCATTATTCAGCATTTCAGTAAAAGCATAATCTAAAATATCTACTACATTCTTTCTTAATCTGTAGAAAATTGAAGTTTCTCTTTTGATTTCTGCTAAAACTACATCCTCTAAAAGATTTTTATTAGTCAAAGTTCTTCTCCAAAACAGTGGTTTACTAGATAGAATATTTTTAGAAGTAGCCAATATATATCGAGCACGATTAGTTCTCCCAACTAAAATAATTTTACCTTCATCTTGAAGTTTTTTTAAAAATCTGTGAATATAAGCACGGCTGAAACCTGTTTTTTTAACAATATCTACTGTTCTTACCTCCTTATGTTTTCTTAGATATGTCAAAATTAGATTTTCAATATCCATTTATTCTCCGTTAATCTGATAATTGAAAATTTATTTCCCGATAAGTTGACAAGTTTAGTATAAACCTAAAAAATTAACTTGTCAACAAATTGTCAACTTCAATTGTAGATTTATTACAAAGGAAAAATATTTTTAATTCATTTTATTTGCCTTCTGCTATAGGCAAACCCCGCACCACGGCTTAATCCCACACCATGGCTATAAAGCCATGGTGTGGGATGGCTTTTGGGCATTCATTACCCTTCGGGATATTTTTTTCATTCATCCACAGATTTACACCCGTGGTTTTCTGGTGGTGCGGGGTAAACTAAAATAAAAAGTCGAACCCTTTCCCTCTCCCTCTGATTCTACCCAAATTTTTCCGTTATGCGCCTCAATTAACCTTGCACATAAATACAATCCTAAGCCAGTGCCTTCCGTATGTTTCCTTATTGCCTCTTTTCCTCTATGAAACTTCTCAAATAATAATGGGATTGTATCTTTAGGAATTCCCATTCCTGTATCTGCAATAGAAAATATAACCTTATTTTTTTCTTTTTTAAATCTAATTCTTACTCCACCCCTTAAAGTATATTTTATACCATTATCTATCAAATTTTGAATAACTTGTCTAATTTTTAATGGATCCGCTTTTACGCTAGGAAGTTTTTTCTTTGGCGGAACAACTTCTAAATAAAGACCTTTTTTCTTTGCCTGAGGCTTTAATTCCTCTGCTACTTCTTTGGTAAGATTATACAAATTAACAGGTTGAAATTCAAATTCCATTTTACCGCTTTCGATTCTGGAAACATCCAGCAAATCTTCAATTAACTTAAGTAATCTTTCTCCGGAATTATATACCTCTTTTAAATGCTTTTTTTGCTCCTCATTTAATGGACCCCAAAATCCTTCTAAAGCCATAGAAACTAACCCTTTTATAGCAGTCAAAGGAGTTCTTAACTGATGAGAGGCAATGGAAATAAATTCTGATTTTGCTTTGTCCAGTTGTTTAAGCCGAATATTTGCCTCTCTTAATTCTTTGGTCTGTCTTTCTACTTCTTTTCGAAGAATTTCAGAAAAATGTTTAACCCTTTCATACATTAATGCATTTTCCAATGCCACTCCTACTTGAGAGGCAATAATTTCTAGAGTATTGATATCCTGAACAGTAAAAACATCTCCTGATTTTTTGGGACCTAAAAATATAAAAGCAGATAACTCTTCTACCTTCCTCTTATTCATTCTTTTTTCAAGAGAATCTTCCGTTTTTATCCCACTTTCGGAGAGAGAAGAAGTAAAAGAGGAACCAACCCTTTCTCCTTCGGTCTCGCTTTTCACATAAACCGGCAATACCACTGCCTTATTTATCTTCTTCAAATTTCTATAAGCCAAATATCTTTTGTCGTACTTCCAAGGATGCTCCTGATAATATCTTTCTAACTCCTCTAAAACCAAAGTTTCTTTATTCTCTTTCAAATAAGAGATAAGGTCACTTACAAGTTCATCTTTAAAAGGTATCTCTCTTTGTGTAAAATACTCTCTATTTCTTTCTATAAGCATCAAACTCACCCCCTCCAACCTCATATCTTTTTCTATGTTTTCTTTCAAGATATCTGAAATTTCTTTTACCTCCAAAGCAGTGGCTAATTGAGATGAAATATTTCTAATTAACTCCTGCGGGTTATACGCTCCTTTAAAAAAATACTTATCTGTAACTTCTTGCAGAAAACTATACAAAGGCCTAAATCCTATTGCCACAATAGTACCTACAATAAGTCCGGTAATAATCAAATGCTTTATTCCAGTCAATTCCCCTCCAAAAACCAAAGAACTTAACAAAAACGCCACTAAGACATAAGCTGTTCCTACTCCAATTACCACCAAAGAAAATAAACTACTTTTCTTTACCGTCACTCGAATATCCATAAAGCGGCATTTGACAATGGCATATGCTACTATTAATGCGGACAGAAAAATTGCTGCATTCCAAACAGGCAAAATATCTATATTATATACAGGTAAATATGAAGTTGCTCCTCCAGTAAAACCTATTAAAAAAGCTAAAATAAGATATTTAATCTGATATTTAGATATACCATGTGCCTTCTTATAAGCTCGCCATAACAGCATTATACTGTAAATTACCGAGCCTATAAATATTACAAAGACAAAAAAAGTATAAAGTGGCGTTGCTGGAGAAATATAATAAAATTTATCGAAAACAAACCGCACTTGGTCAATAAAATAGTTAGTAAATATATCACAAAAAAGCAAGAAAAATGTTACGATATAAAATACAGATAGAAATAACTTTTTGCGCAAATTTAAAAATTCTAGTACAAAATGAATTAATAAAACAGGGATAAAAATAACTCCAATTTCTGCTACACGCCACCAGAAAATTGCCTTTATCATATCTGTAGTTACCGAAATCATATAGATACCAAATCCCCATAAACCAATAAAAAGAGCAAAAAGTCCCCAAATTATATGGATTTTTCTGCGCCTCTTTATTAAAGTAAAAACACATAAAATAATGGAGGGAATTGCGACAAATAAACCTGTTATAGAAAAAGCATTCATTTTTCCTTGTCTAAATTATGATCTAATTTGTGAATTTTCTTATGCGTAATTTAATTATATCACCTTAAAAATATTATTACAAACAAAAATTAATATAATAAAAACCGTTTCAGAAGTAAATCTGAAACGGTATAAGTTAAATATTCTTATGGAAGTTTATTTTTTATTAATCGAAATCCTGGGATATTTTGCTCAGGGTCACATGCGTTAAGTATTCTTTCCTTTTTCGGTACTATACGCATACCCGTTGGAATCATCCTTCCTGGTGCAACAATACAACCTGCTCCAAGATATACCTCATTACCCAAACAACAACCGATCAATGTATTTTCCGTGTCAATCTTAGTTCCGTCTTTTATCACCATTACATTTTTCCCGTCAAGGCGAAAATCTGTTAGGACTACATTTGAACCTATAAATGTGTTTCTTCCAATTAAACTAGTTGATATCATTTGAGCTACAGTAAAAGTACCCGGATAAAGAACAGAATACAAAATATGTCCATTTAAAATAGTGCTTTTTTCTCCAATCACCGATTCCTCAATAACAATGCCATTACCTATGAAAGCACCTTTACCTACTACTGACGCTCTAATAATTGATCCTGCCCCAATTGTAACATTATTACCAATAGTACTACCTTCAATGTAGGCAGTGGGATGTATATCGCAATCTCGTCCAATCTTATTCAGTTGGCGCAATATTTTCCATCGGTTCAAAGAATGAGCCTTTAATGCAAGTATAGCCAATTTTATCTTAGATTTCTTTTGTAACCTAGCACCTTTTGCTAAAAGTGTAATAATATTGGCAGCCCATAAGTTAACCCAGTGATTTATTTGGATTATAAATTTATCTGTTAAGGGTACTAGATATTTTTTGTTACCGCACATTTGTTCCGGTATCGGTATACTTACACGCATTTGATCGGGTTCGATTATTAAAGATCGACACTCTCCTCTAAATTTTTCTTTAGGCAAATAATATAACCCATATTCCACGTAGTTAGGATGACTCTTTACTTCTTGAACTGGAGTTATTGTTCTAAGAGTGGTAATACTAGCCTTCAAAGCACAAACAGTAGAGCCCTGATGTTTCCGGGATCTAACAATGAATTCTTCAAGCAACTCTCGGGTAAAATAAAGACTATCATTAAGAATAATATGTTCTTCCACATCTTCAATCCGATGAGTATCTGAAACTAACACCGGTTCTAGACCTAAATCAAGAAGTGTCTTTTTCTGAATTGTAGAAAGCGTTTTATTCCCAATCAAACAATCACATGGCCGTTCATCAAATGGATCTATCTTTCTTTTATTTTGCACTATATAAGCCTTCATATCATCCTCCCTTTTTTATATTTTAAAATTAATATTAAGGAACAAATCTTTTTTAGTATATTATCTATTCCACCTAAAAAAGTCAAACTCTTATGTAATATAATACTAAAATGTCAGTAATCTTTTAAAGCAAGAATGCCAGTTGTAAAATTAGCTTTAAAGGTCGATCAAGTTTTAATCAATAGCTAATTTTGCTAACAGCTTTTGTGAATTTTTATGAATAATTTTTACTAAAAATAAAAAGGGCTAAGGAAATTTTTTTGTTAATTATTCCTTAACCCTCATGGTTGTTTTGGCCTTTAAGGCGACGGGTTCTGAAACATAAACTCTGGAAGAAACTTCTCCTTCTTGAATCGGACACTTACCAAACTCAGTATCCATAGCATACCTTAGAAGTTTTTCTATTAATTTTTTTGTTACCGGAGGATGTGATGCTGTACGACCTAACAACTTTCTCACATTAGAGTCATCAAATACTGGTTCCCCCGAGATATAAGGAAAATAGACTCCACAATTGAGTAAGATTTCCAACTCAAGCTCTGCTAATAGCTCGTTAGTAGAAACTCCGGATAAGAAATCATAGACATTCATTGATTTTCTAATTGAGTTTCTAATATTAACTAGTCGAAATCCCTCGATACCTAAAATTGATAGGCTGGTATTAAATAACCATTCGAATGTTGGCGGATTTTGATTTACGATATGAAATGTCTTGTCTACACTTTCAAGTGTACTCGCTAAATCATAGATAACATCCGTGAGATAATCTATGGTCACAATATTCACGGTTCCTTTAGGAAAACAAGGAATTCTTACAAGAAGATTCAGAAATCCGTTCTTAGTAAAAACACCTGCTTGAGTATATTTATATTTGTCTAATCTCTTAAGAACCATTTTTCTAAGTAGATAAAAACTCCGGGCCACGGTGTAATATCCGGCAAACGTAGGTGCCCGCCCATCTTGAGAGTTACCTACCACTATGCTGGGCCTATAAATGGATATTCCCAACCGATTTCTTCTTTTCCAGTCCCTGACTAATTTTTCTGCTTCAAACTTAGTTCTTTCATAAGTATTGCGAAACTTTTGTCCACAATCTAACTCATCTTCATATACTCTCCCTAAACGATTACCAGAAACATAAGCAGTACTGAAATAATGCAGTCGGGGAATCTGCATTTTTGTAGCGAACTCTAAAACATTTCTTGTCCCTTCCACATTGATTTTGTAAGTTTTATCTTTCTCCTCCGCCCGAAAAGAAATAGAAGCAGCACAATGCCAGACTTCATCAATGCAATTTTTCAATCTTTGGATTTTGAAAGGATCAATTCCTAAATTCGGCTTAGTAATATCTCCTTCAATTACCTCATACTGATTTGAAAAATCATAAGATGAATCAATAAACCGAAGAGATTTCTTAATTCGTTTCTCAGCAGACTGACCTTTAGAACTTCTAGCCAAAAATTTAATCTCATATCCTTCCTTAAGTAACCGGTGAGCCATATAACTTCCTACAAAACCTGTTCCACCAGTCAAAAAAATTACTTTCTTTCTCACCCTCATCACCTCCTTTCAATTTTTTATTCAATTTTTAATGCTACCACTTTTATAGTATCTTTCCAAAAAATTTTGTCAAGTTTTTTCTGACAAAAAATTGTAGATAAGTTAAAATTTCTTTTATTTAAGCAAATTTATGCCAAAAAATCTGTAAATCAAATTCTGACAAAAATATAGTTAACCTCCCTAAATCAAATCTTGCTAATATTTTATAATATTATATAATTAAATTACTATGAAATTTCAATTCAAAATTAACAAACTTGCTCTGATTAGAGACACTTTTGTTCTCAATAATGATTATCGACTAAAACAAAAAAATTTCCCTTTTCTATTTTGGACAAAATTAGAAAAACAATTATGGGAAAAGTTTAAAAATGAGCCCGGATACTATTTAATTAATCCTATCCATTCTGATTGGGCTTTTAAAAAAATTTATATTTTAGCAGAAAAGAAAGGAATTGAAAAAACTTTTTTAAATATAGCAAAAACTATTAGAAAAATATATAAAGAGATAATAAACAGTAAGGAATTTAAACAACTATTTTCTGAAACACAAAAATATAAAATTTTTGTTGAAAGGCAATGGAACAGAAATAAAAATTTTGTGTTGAGTTACTTTAAAAATGATCTTGGCCTTAAAATTCCTAACTATACAATTACTATATATATTTTTCATCCAAAATCGCACAATGGTTATGCTGATTGTCAAACAAAATCAATCTTATGGGGACACCCTGAAAATTGGAAAAATTACACTATTGTATATTTAGCCCATGAACTTCTTCATATACTTACTTATAAAAAATTAAAAGATTTCGATGTTATGCATGCTCTTATTGAGTTAGCCACTGATAATGAATTAAGGATAAGATTAAATAAAAAAGGAAAATATTTTATTCCTAAACAAAAAAAGCAAATGCCTTTACATATCAAAAAACTATTTGATCTAGAAAGAAAAATATATCCTTATTGGAAAGAGTATCTTAAAAATAGAAAAGGAAGAAATATCTTTGATTTAGAAAAGGAAATTATCCAAAAATTAAAATAGCGCACGCAAAAGTGCGCTATCACCTTTTGTAAACTTATTTATTATTAAATGAATTTTTTGAAACTTTTCCCGGATGGTGCCAACCTGTGGTAGGACAACATGTATGCCAAGGTTCGCAAACCATCTCTGCAAACTCTTCATCTTCAGGATTCCGAAGCGTTTTCTCTACCCTTTTCTCTAACTCTCCTTCTGTATAAGTAACTTTCCGAATCTCCAACATTTTCTATCACCTCCTTTACTTCCCATTCTCCTTTATAAGGATTGTATAGACAGTTTTTATCTCGTACATATAAGTTTTTTGCCATTGCCCTACAATCAATACAGACATATCGATATTCACAATCTTTACAAATTTTAATCTTATCCTTGGAAATTTTCCACAAATCTTGAAGTTTATCACCCCAAAGAATCTCCATAAAAGACTGCTTTTTAACATTTCCACAAACAAACTCTCTTGCCATAATACAAGGAATAACATCTCCGTTCGACTTCACCGCTATCTTCCCCTGCCAACAGTCATGTCCTTGTCTTCTTCTTATAAAATCTGCTCTACTTACTCTATAAAAGTAAGGCCTCTTTCTATACAGTAAAGCTCTCATCTTTTGAGGAATTACATTTCTATCTTTTCCTCTACCTACAGGACGAACCACATCAAAACATCTCGAAGGAGTTATCTCGCCTAATTTTTTTAAAAACTCCAAAGTTTCTTTTGTGTATTCTTCATTTTGTTTCATAATTACAGTGCTAAACCGTATGGGTATCCCTTTTTCTTGTAATTTTTTCACATTTTCCATTGTCCTATTATAACTTCCTTTTACAGTAGTAATTTTATCATGAATTTCTTGTCTTTTAGAATAAATGGAAATAGCTATTTGAACATTAAAATTTGCCAATAGATCAATATCTTGTGGAGTAAATAAAGTAGCATTAGTAAAAATCTCAATTAACTCATATCCTAATTTTCTAGCTAGCTCAATAAGTACATAAATATCTTTACCGAAAAGCATTGGTTCACCTCCGATAAATTGAAGTCTTCTACATCCTGCATCAAAAGCATCCTGAATTACCTTTTTCCATTCTGCTAAACTTAAGTTCTCTTTGTTATTCTGCTTTCTTTCAGGACCACTATTGGCATAGCAATGTAAACACCTCAAATTACACTCTTGGTTTAGTTCTAACCAAATAAAATCAAGTTTCGGTCTTAATGGAGGTAAATCAATCTTTGAGACAATTTCATTCTCATCTACAAACCTTCCCAAATTTAGGGAGTATAAAGATTGAAAATAAATCATAATTTCTTCTGGTTTAATTTCGGAAATATTCTGAAATAACCTACTGAGAGAAACACCAACTCCATTCTCACACATTTCCAACATCTTTACAGAATTTTCATCAATTGAATAAACATTTCCTGTACTTAAATCATAAAGAGCCCCTCTTTTCGCACCCTTTACTAAAAAGACATCTGGATTTAAAACAAATCTTTTTGTTAACAATAACTTCTCCATCTCTTATCACCTCCTTCTAAATTTTTTTATTTTTAAAAGATCTTTTGTTTTCTAATACTTCTGCTTCCATAATATCTTTTCAAAAATTCCTGTCAAGTCTCTTCCGACAAAAAATTACGGATGCCTAAAAAACAACCAAAAAATCGCTTATTAAAGCGATATTTTTGATTTAGGGATTGTAAGGTAGTAGTTGACAAATAGTGTTAATTATGAACCAAATCAGCATAAAATGAAATTCAATAAAGGATAACATTATTTAGTTTTTACTTAATATTTAATTATCATTCGTCTTTGGCAAAGAATCTATTATGCTTGATTTATTTTATAAAAAGAATTAAGGTAAAAATAAAAGTAATAAATTTGAATTTACCTAATCTAATTGGTAACAAATAAATTAGAAACTTATGGGAATACTTTCTTTAGAATTAAGAAAATTGGGATTAACTGAAAAAGAAGTAGATGTTTATCTTGCGGTTTTAGAACTCGGTCCTTTACCTGCAAGTAATATTTCTGATATTGTAAAAATTTCAAGGCCTACGGTATATGAAATTTTAAAGTCCCTACAGAAAAAAGGGTTGGTTGCGGAAACTAAACCCAAAGGGAAAAAAGAATTTGCCGCAGAATCACCAGACAAATTACTAAGAATTATCAAAATCCAGAAAAGAGAAATAGAGGAAAAAGAAAGAGAATTAATCAGAATTATTGCTGCTTTGCGGGCTAAATATTATTTAAAAACCAAAAAAGAAATCAAAACTTATTCTAAAAAGCAGGGCGAAAAAATCTTATTAGAAGACCTTTTAGTCACTCCATCTAAAAAAATTTATGTTTTAAGCGTTTCTTTAAATTCCAAACAACAAAGAAAATTAGAAGAAATTTATAAAAAAATTAAAAAAAGGTTGGGAGAAATTGAAGTTAAAGAAATTTTTCCCGCCTATATCACTTCGCGAACTACGGCAGGCAGATCAAAAATTAGAAAATCAAAATTTAACTTTGTGCAAAGAAAATTTTTTCCTAATCTAGTTAACTATTTTTCAGGCACTTTAATTATTTCTGATAAAATATTCTTCTTTGATAACAAAAACGATTTCTGCATTGAACAAGAAAATATAGTTAATTTATTTAAATCTTTGTTTGAAATAATCTGGGAGCGCGCAGCAAAGTGAGCCCTCTGCCACAGCTTTTAAACCGTGGTGTAAGTTACCCATACCACGGTTCTACAGCTATAGTGTAGTGTAGCTTATTACGTAATTAGTTACGTAATTAGTTACGTAATTTAATATCCCGTCTATTATTAATAGACGGGATATTGTTTTATTTAGATCTTCAAAAATTTTTTTTCCTCCCTCCTTAATAAATCAAAGATTCTATCTATAATTCTACAAACAACTTCCCTTTCCTTGGAAGAATAATTAGAATCTCTGAAGAGATCATGAATAACTATTTCTCTCAAATGAGAAAGGCAAACCTGAGTATATTGATTCACTATATAGAGAATCTCAGCATCGCATCCTAATATCTTACATTTTCCTCCTCTTTTCTTGGGAAGAATAGGCAGGCAATAAACAAGGTCTTTTATTGAGCAACTTTTACTTGGATACTCACATCGCTCTCTTAATGGGCAAGGGATATCTTGTCTTAATTCTTCTATCAAACCTTCAATTTCTTTATAAATTTCTTCCTTTTTTTCTCCCATTATCTCCTCCTTATTTTTTAATGTTCAATTCTTTCAATAGTTTTATCTTATTTACATTAAAAAGTCAACTAAGTGTGCCTCTATTCAATTCTACAAAAAACCACTTCTATTTCCTTCTTCAACAGGAATCAAAAGGAGAGATTAAACAGAAGTTGCGGTATTTTCCGGGGAAAGAGTTTCCGCCTTTTTAGAGCACCATGACTGCTCCCCTTCTTTCATTCCTCAGAATCTTATCCTCAAAAAGTTTTGGGTCTCAAGCTTCGGGTTTCGTGTTTCAAATTTCGGGATTTGGAGTCTGGAATTTGGGTTTCGGGGTTGTATTGTCATCTAAAAAATTATCCACACTCTTGAAAAATTTTTCCATTAAATAATAATATAATAAATATAGAAACTTTTATCTTTTTTACTTTCTCTATTCTAATCCGTTCGTCGAATAGACGAATTAGAATCTTAACCCGTTCGTCGAACGGACGAATTAGGATTCTAATTCATTCGCTCGAACAGACAAATTAGAATGGGAGGACCAACCAGACCAAAATATATTAGAAAGAAGAGAAAGAGAAAAGAGAAACTAAGGAAATTAAGGGAAAAATATAAATTAGCCAAGACCCAAGATGAAAAAGATAAAATTTTGGAAAAGGTATGGAAAATTGCTCCCTGGATTTCAAGGGAGGAATTTTTAAATTCCATAAAACAAGAAGAAAAAGAAGAATCCTCAGTCCAGCAATAACAAACTTATCGCTTCCAGAATTAAAATGAAATATCTTATCCCCGTAGAAAACTTACCTGCTTTTGACTTCAAAAAGTTTAAAAAACTTACGCCTTTAATATATGAAAAAACCATAAGATTAAGCAGAAAAATAAAAGGGAAAAAGGTTGTTCATATAAATTCGGTTTCATATGGCGGAGGCGTAGCAGAAATGCTAAGGAGTCAAATCCCATTGGAAAATTCTTTAGGACTAAACTCATTATGGTACACTCTTTCTGCACCTCTAAAATTTTTCAATATTACAAAAAAAATCCACAATCTCCTGCAGGGGAAAAAAGCAAAACTATCGGAAAATGAAAAAAAATATTATCTCAATTGGATTTCAACTAAAGCAGGGAAGGATTTCTGTTATATCTTGGAAAAAGAATCTCCTGATATTTTAATCATTCATGACCCACAACCACTTCCATTGATTTCTCTACTTTCCAAATCAAAAAAACAACCTAGAACTATTTTAAGACTACACTTAGACCTATCCGCGCCTGAAAAAAATACTCTAAAATTTCTTAAAAAATTTATCTTGCGTTATAACTCGGTTATACTCTCTCACCCGGATTACAAATTCTCTTGGCTCGATTCAAATAAAGTAGAAATAATTTATCCTGCTATCAATCCTTTCTCAGTAAAAAACAGACCAATGAAATTGTCTCAAGCAAAAGAAATATTATTTACTTTAGGAGTTCATTCAGATAAACCTATAATATCTCAAGTATCCAGATTTGATCCGTGGAAAGATCCATTAGGCGCTATTCAAAGTTATTATTTAGCAAAAAGGGAAATTCCTAATTTATGCCTTATTTTAGCAGGAATTTTTTTCGCTACCGACGACCCGGAAGCAAAAAAGATATTTAAAGAAGTAAAAAAACATACAGAAGGAGATCCGGATATTTATCTATTTTCTGACCCTTATCAACTTAAAAACGTATCTAATGATTTATTTATAAATGCAGTATATACTATTAGTACAGTAGTCCTTCAGAAATCAATCAGGGAGGGGTTTGGATTAACTGTAACAGAAGCAATGTGGAAGAAAAAACCAGTAATTGGTGGAGAAACAAAGGGAATTTCTCTTCAAATAACCCATAATAAAAATGGATTCTTGGTAAAAACTCCTTATGAAGCAGCGGATTATATTGTAAAATTATTTAAAGATAAAAAATTAAGAAAAAGAATCGGAGAGTACGCGCATAAAACAGTAAAAGAAAAATTTCTAATTTCGCGTCTAATTCTGGATCATTTAAGAATTTATAGAAATGTTAGATGTTAGACGTTGGATGTTGGATGTTGGTTATGCAGCTATTGACTTCAAAAAGATAAAAGAGTATAATAAATATAAATTCGGAAATTATCCGGATTGGCTTAGGTCTATTGTCTTAGTTTTTAACTTAAATAATTAGAAACAAGATAAACGACCAATAAGCCGTTAGAAAGGTCGTTTTTTTAATAGGAATTGCTCCGTTGAAAAAATATTGCAGTTCGTTTCCGGTAGATAATTTCTTCCGTGAGAATACGAATGATGCCTCAAAATTCTTCAACGGAACTTATTTCTATTTAAAGACTATATCGCAAAATTCACAAACCGTTATCTTTACTAAAATCCGTTTGTAAATATTTGCGAATAACTTAATAGCATTATGGAATTCAACAATCATAAGGATTTTCCTCCAAGAAAAATGTTTAAGGGAAGTTGGACCTGCGCAGATTGTGGAAAAGAAATAACAGAACTTCCATTCGAGCCAGACCCAGATAGACCTGTATACTGTAGAGAATGTTGGGCTAAAAGAAGACAGAGATTTAACAAAAGATAATCACGGAAAATTCTGATATCAACAAAAAAGAGTCATTTAATGACTCTTTTTTGTTCGGAGAATTAAAAAGGACCCGAACAAAAATATCTAAATAGAGTTAAAAATTAACTCTAATTAACCAGATTAAGATATTTCCCATTGATAAAGGATAAAATATTATCTACCGTGGTTTTTAAAATTCTTTCTAATGCCTCCTGAGAATAAAAAGCAATATGAGGAGTATAAACTACATTTTCTTTTGCTAAAAGTATATGATCTCTCGCCAGTTCCTTTAATTTTTTCAATTTATCTCTATCATATAAAAGTTGCTTTTCTTCTTTAATTAACTCCTCACCTTCCAAAACATCAAGCCCCGCCCCTGATAAGATTTTTCTATCTAATGCTTCTATTAATGCCTCTGTATCAACTACTGAGCCTCTGGAAGTATTTATTAAAATTGCTCCTTTCTTAATAAGTTTAATATTCTCTTTATTAATTAAATGATAAGTTTTTGGCGTAGCGGGAACATGTAAAGAAATAATATCAGAATGTTTTAAAAGATAATCCAAATCAACATATCTGAAATCCAAAACTTCTTCTAAAAAATTATCCTGATGAATATCATAAGCCAAAACCTCCATTCCAAATCCTTTGGCAATTTTAATAACATGTAATCCAATATGACCCGCACCAATAACTCCAATAGTTTTCTCTTTGATATCAAACCCTTTCAGTCCTTCAATTGAAAAATTACTTCTTAAAGTTCTTAAATAAGATTTATGAATGTTCCTTGATAAAGCCAAAATCAAAGCAAAAGTATGTTCTGCCACTGTATTCTCTCCGTAAAACGGAACATTGGAAACCAAAACTTTTCTTCTCTTGCACTCTTTTAAATCAATATGATCAAAACCGGTAGAGCGGGTGCTTATAAATTTTAATTTCGGAATCTTTTTTAAAATCTCCTTATTAATCCTTGAGTAAATAAATACGGAAACAATTTCACAATCCGAAATCCGCCCGGCATTTTCTAATTCCAAAGGTTCTTTAATAAAGACAATCTGATGTCCTTTTAAAGATTTTTTTAAAATTTTTTTCTCCCAACCCTTTATTTCAAAAAATGCAATTTTCATAATATTATTGTGATATTTTACAATAATTACCGAACTTGCACAATACAATGAATCCCTTTTTAATCATAATCCTAACAAAGTATTATTACTCTGTAATTTTGCGTAATTCTAATTTATCCAAAATTGTATCTTTGCTATTAACAAAATTCAATCCCGCTTTTTTTATTTATCTTTTAAAACCTCGTTTAAATCATTAAGTAAATTTTTTAAATTGATTTTGTACATCTTACAAATTTCGCCTATGGTTAAGTTTTTCATTTCAAAAATAGCAAAAGGGCATCCTAGGCAAGGAAAATTATATTTCTCTAATATCTTATGCATTTTGGGGCACGATAAAATATCCTCCATTAAGGTCTTTTCGGTTATATTCTTTATACGATTATCTATATCTGACATAGAATTATATTACTTCATGCTATAGCGCAAAATTTAATGCTGCAAAACCAAATCTTACAAAGAACTTAAACCGATTTCAGTATCATTTCTAATTGTTCAACCAAAACCTATTTTGGTGTTACAATTAAATTACTACACGTAGTTCATATCAAATTATCTAATGCATCTCTAAAATCTATTTATTCAATAATCTAAAAACTGTCTGTCTAGCAACAGGACAAAACATAAAATTTTAAGCCACTTTTATTACCTCTTTACCTAATTAGTCGTCTAAACAATCCTTTTCCTAAACGATAAAATACCGCTATTATTATCCCGATAATAAAAAGATATACTGCTACCTGAATAGCTTTAAAGAATAACTCTATACTCCCTCCAATTAAATCTTTCAAAATATCAACAACATTCTCTAATGCTCTTCTTAATCTGTCTTTAAACTCGTTCCAAACATTTTCAGGCAAGATTTTTGGAGATTTCCTTTGCTTAATGCTAACCTGCAAGGTGGCATACTTTCCTCTTCTTTCTTGGAAAGAAATTTCTCTTTGATAATTCTTCTCTCTCCTCTTTAACTCTAATTCTTTTTCGGTTAATCTCATTAGTAATTCTATTTTGTCTTTTCCAACTGCCATCTCTTTAATTTCGTTCCTTATTCCTTCATAATCGGATAAACTCTTTTTTAAAATCTCAAACTCATCTAACTCTCTCTCAATTGAAATCCGATAATTCCTGATATTGTAAGATTTAACTTCAAATTTTCTTTTTAACTCCTCAACCAAATCAAAAACATTTTCTGAAGGAACCCTTAAAGTCAAATTTATTCGGGTATACAAATTAGTGCTTAATTTGCTACTTCTCTCTATATATCCCTGATAATTTTCAACCAGAGATTTAATTTTAGTAAAATCACCTTCGGCATTTTTAGATTTTATTTCCATTGAACCTTCTTTGACATCTATTTCTCCTCTCCCACCTGCTCTCTCTTGGTCAACTGAAAAATTCAGCCCTTTTTCTAAAGACATTGCTGGAGTTTCCAAAAACTTCTCTGAAGCCCGATAATACCTTGGAAGAGCACTTCTTCTTGTTGCCAAAAAAGAGCCAACCAAAGCATAAACAATCAAACCAATTATTACTATCCCAACTACAATACCACCAAAAGCAATTTTATGAGTTTTTATCCACTCTTTTATTTTTGCCATTGTTTTAAGATGACCGCGCCCCACTTTTGTGACAAAAGTGGGGCTGGGTTTCGACCTTTATTTGGTTTCTTTTAAAAAAGTTAATTTAATTTTTAGCAATTATTTCTACAATTACTTTTCTTTCTCTGGGACCATCAAATTCGGCTAAAAATATTTGCTGCCAAGTTCCTCTTATAATTTTTCCATCTTTAATTGGTAAAACTCTCCCCTGCCCAATTAGTCCTGAGAGAAGATGGGAATCAGCATTGTTATCAATTTTATTATGCTCAAAATCAATGCCGGAAGTTAATCTTTTGAAAATTTCAAGCCAGTCATTTTTTAATCCTTTTTCATTCTCAGTTAAAACAATGCCGGAAGTAGAATGAGGTACAAAAACCAAAAGCAAACCATCTTTAACTTTGCTTTCTTTAACTATTTCTTCTATCTCTTCGGTAATATCTACTAATTGATACCTATTTTCAGTTGAGATATTGAGTTCTTTAAACATATTTTAAGTTTTTTTAAAAACTCATTTTTAATCCATTCTTTTCCTTATTTCTGTTATTCTATTTTTTGTTATTCTATCATTTTTCAATTTTTCAATCAAATCCCAAACTTCCTTACTAAAAAATATATTCCAACATTCTGCAGAATGTTGGAATGTTTTGTTTGAGGTTATTTATCTAAAAATCATAAGTTGTTTAGGAGCATTATAGCCAAAAGAATCATACCCAGAGAGGTTGACAAATTTTAAAAGAGTTGTTATAATATGAGCGGAAATTTAAAAATCTCTTCTCTTTTAGCCCAGAGAGAAGAGAAAAATATAAGGGCAAGGAGGAAAAGAATGGAAGGAAATATTTACTTCGCTTTAGCTTTCTCTGGAGCAATGTTGCCTCGACGTGCAATAATTGTGGTTGTTAAGACGGAGATGAACTTAGAAGAATTGAAAAAGGAAATGGAGGAAAAAATTAAAGGAGGGGTAAAAATAAATTATATACTGAATCCCTCCCATAAGGCCACAATTCAAGTTCTTCAAAAGTGGGAAATTCCTGTAGAAATTCCACAAACTCCTTCTAGAGTTGAGCTAAGCGCAAGAGACGTGTTATACCTGGTACAGGTTACCGGCCTTCCTAGATTAACTGATCGGCACGAGTATACCTCTGAAGAGATTAACCGAGCAGAATGGAGATTTATGAAATTAGAAATTTTTTAGTTTAATAATAGTTTCCGGGAGCGCGAAGCGCTCCCTTCTAATCTGAGAGAAGAAAGAAATTTTTTCCTTCAGATTAGGAGGGAGACCTCCTGGCAGCTTAAAAATAAAATAAAAATCCGTCCTTAAATTTTTAATTGAGGACGAGAAGGAGGAAAAAATGGAAGAAAGGAAAGTGTTAGATTTGGATTCTCGATTAGATTTGTATTGCCGGTTAGAAAAGATATGTAAATATGTAAATACACTTTTGCAACAAATGGGAGAGAAAAAAACTTGGGTAGGCGTAACGTTTGGAATATTATCTCAGGGGGAAACTTTTCCTCCAGAGAGAATAAATTTGAAAATCACTGAGAAAGTGAATCAAAAATCTCCAACAGGATATGATTATGAATTTCGGAAAGTTGCAGTATGCTTTCCTCGCCTCAAGGAAGCTAAGGTGATATTGTGGTTTGTGACTGAATTATTACAAGTACTGGCCAAGCATTCTCAAGAGAAAAATTAGAAATTTCCGGGAGCGCAAAGCGCTTCCCTTTTTTCTTTAAGAAGTGAAAATTTTCACTTTTTGGAGAGAAGTTTGCCCTCCAAAGCTTCAATCCTCCGTAACTTCAATTGATTCGGAAAAAAATAATAACCAACAAGATATCTTTTTAAAAGTTTTGTTTTAAATCGGAAATCAAAATGATTTTTTGACAATTTTTTCTAGCTATTCAGTTTTTTGAAAATTCCCAATGACTTTTCTTTATCAACTTTAAAAGGCAAATTAACTTCAGAGTCCAGATGGAAGCGAAGAAAAAAATTCTTCTTTTCCATCCGGGTTTTAACCGGAAGCACTTTAAAAATCCCGTTCTACCACCAGCTGGCCCGGCTGGTGGAAGGGAAAAAATAAGGGCTGGAGGAAAAAATGAAAAGAGAGCTTTTGAAAAACGGAGTCTGTTATACAAACACTGGATACAGAGCTTTGAGTTTCAATAGCAATTTAGAGCTTTCCCCTGTTATGTACGCAGTATATAGCGGATATCAGCCCAATCGGGGTACTTACCAAGTGAAAGAAGAAATTGTTCTCGAGTATCGCTGGGGACACGGAGACCCTGGTACTCTCTATCTGAACGGAAAACCGATTAAAGAAGATAATCCGATTTGGAAAATAATAAAGGAGAAATATTCCTTTGCGGTAGACTTTCTTAAAAGGCATTCTAGAAGCGGTTCGTTTATTCCGACTGAGATAATTGCTGAATCTGAATATCTCACCGTGAAAGCGAAGCGAAGAAAGATTGAAAAGTTTTTAAAGCGCTTTGGGTTGGATAAGTACTATAAAGTTGAAAGTTTCTTGTTTTGTCCAAAACAAGATTTAAGGCTTGTCCCTCGTGATCTGGATTTTAACCCTGATAAATATTTACCTCGCTCTAAATCCGCGAGTGGTTCTTTAGTAGATATCGATCAATATGAAAGATTTTTCTCTTCTGATGGAAATGGTTCTTGTATAGAACTTAAAGTTGTACCGGAAACAGAAAGCATCGATCATACCGGCGGGACAACTAGATATTACACTAAAGGTAAACCTGGGATTCCGAGTTGGAAAAATAAGAAATATCTAATCCGAGTAATCCATGGCGCTCATACCAGTACCGCTTATTCTCATGTTAGCTGGGGAAAAGAGATTGATGTATGGAAGGTCGAATAAAATAAAGGATTTCCAAGGGAAGCCAGGCGCTTCCCTTTTTTCTTTAAGAAGTGAAAATTTTTTCACTTTTTGGAGAAGAAAAAAGAAAAAACCAAAACCCAGGTCATTCCAAATTGTTTCAAAAATTAATAATACATTTTACTAACAACCAAAACAAAAATTAAAAGCACTCCTACTAATGGAAGTAGGAAATATGAGGTGGGAAGTGAGAGGCAGAAAATTGAAAGTTGAAAGTAGAAGGCGTGAAATAAGATTAGAGAATAATAATTTACATTCCAACATTCTGCAGAATGTTGGAATGTTTTGTTTGGGGCTGTGTTTATTTGAAATTATTAGAGAAAAAGAAATAATATAATCTTTCTTGACAAAATTTTTGGACTTTTTTACCTTTTTAATAGAACATTAATTTTTAAAAGGAGGTGGTGAAAATGAAGAGAAGAAAAAACGAGTATATGGTATTCAGGGGAAAACACCCAGATATTGACATTGGATTAATGTTGGATGCTTTTGAAAAATGCCAAGGTGAACCTGCTACTATAAAAAAAGCATACAAACATATCTACAAAGAGAAATGCGGCCGGTGTTTAAAATACATCGAAAATGCAAAAGCTGTAGAGGAATCAGGAATTCTTATCTCGAAAGTTCGTGACTGGCAAGTAGGACGCTATTAAAAATCTTTGCCCAAACAAACCTCTCTTTTTAAGGGAGGTTTTTGTTTTTATGGGTAATTAGAATGTTTTGTTTAAGATGATAAGTTGTTAAAGGTTGTTATAATCAGAAGAAAGTAAAAAGTTGACAAATTATATAAATTCTGGTATAATTCTTATTGGAGGTTTGAAGAATAAAATAGGAGGGAAAAGAAAAAATGAGAGAATTCTTTAAAATCATTTCGTTCTGTACAGGAATAATAGTAGGAGTGGGAATAGGAAATTATTTTAAAGTCCTTCTCGCTCCTCAGAAAGCACTAGAGTGGATTGCTGTTGGAGCCGGAGCATTTCTTGTAGTTCTTTTTTTAGGAAGAGAATGGCTTCGACAAAAATAGCAAAAAAGCAACCGCTAAGCGGTTGCTTTTTTAATTAAATTTTTAATATCTAAATTTTTGGAAAATTCTTCTCCTACTTTTATTGGCACGAAACCAACTCTTCTAAACTTTTTCTTTTCTTTGGGGTTAAGTTTTTTTTACTATTTGAAAAGAGGAGAAAAAACCAGAGAAAATCTTTCTGTTTCAGAAAAAAACCTTAAAAAAATAGTCTTAATAATAATCACCGACCATCAAGAAAAATTTTACCAAAGATTATTTAGAAAAGTAGAAAGATAATTTTTAAAAATAAAAAGGCAGGTGCTTGTAGCTCCTGCCTATTTAGAATTCAAATCAAATGGCAAATGGTTTGCATACTCTCCCTTTCAGATTTTTATATCTCAGTATTATGGTGCGTTTTTTAGGCGGAAGTGCATCTATCTCAGGTGTGAAGTTTCCGTTACACGCTATTATTTCATACTCTCTATATCTACTCTCCAACGTCTTTTTCTTCCTCACTACCTCATAATCCCACTCAGAACTAACTCCTATCTTTTCGATTTCTCCTTTTACTTTTTTAAAATTTATCAAGCTTATTAACCCAAAAACTCCTACTGCTAAACCTATCACGGTTGTCATTGTAAGAAGAAACTTGTCGATACTTAGAGAATGAGACAAATTCAGTATTAAGTAGATCCCTAATCCTATTCCAAGAACTGATATGGGAGCAAAAGGCAACAACACAAGAAAAGGATGTTTTCTTCCTATTCTATCTTCCCATTTAGGGTTAAAAACCGAACCCTTAAGAGCCCACCAAATATCTCGATTTTCCATCCTCATTGGATGAATAATGGGCTTGAAATTTATTCCTTTCATTCCGCACAACAGAAGAAAAAGAGCAGCTAAAAACCGAAAAAGACACGTAGCAACTACATATCCTCCTCCAAATAATATCACAAAAGGCGGTTGAACAGTATAAGCAAATATTCTTCTTTTTCTGTATTCGCATTGATTTTTCGCAGGTTCTTCGAAGAGCATATTAACCCATTCCCGCTCCCACTTCGGAGGTTCTTTAGCAAAAACTTCCTTTGGTACCACCACTTCAATCTCGGTCAAACCAATATTGCCACAACTTGATAGACAAGAACAGAAATTGTCAAAATCAGACTCCGGATTGTCATAATCGTAAAGCCTCGTTCTGAAATATCCTCTCCCTTTATCAAATCGACTTAAAAATCTTTTTTTCATTTCAAATTCATTTTCACCCCAAACAATCGCTCCAAAAATCTTGTGCTTTCCTGGTCTATTAAAACTTACATACTCCATCATCTGATCTAATTCTATTAGATAACGACTTTCAGCACGGAATGGATCTTTACCTTCAAGCGGTACAACTACTAATAAAACATAGGGATTAACTACTCTTCTTTTTTTTAAATCCTCCAGTTCTTCTTTCTCCACGCACCATCTTATTGGAACATTGCCACTCTGAATTTTTGCTTCAATAAAAAGCTTCATAATACACCTCCTATATTTATTTTTAAAATAACAACAAACTTTTAGAGAAAGGCCAGAAATTGGCCATTTCTCTTGGATTTTTAGATGTTAAAATTATACATCTATAATTAAATTTTGTCAAGGACGCCAAGAACTCATCGACTACATTTGAGTACCAACATTCTGCAGAATGTTGGAATGTTTTATTTAAGACGATAAGTTGTTAAAGATTATTGCGGGCAGAGAAAGGATTGACAAAAATTTGAAATATTGTTATACTTGGCTCTAAAAAAGTAGTAGTTTTTAAAAAAATAAATAAGGGAGGTAAAGATGAAAGAAATAGTTATAGCAGAAATTCTCGGTATCATTCTCCCCATTATCATCGTTGGGGGGATGATATATTTTTTGCTAACTGGGTAATTTTAAATTAGAATTAAAAGAGCCCTGATAAAAGGGCTCTTTTTTTGTATTTAGATGTCTAAATTTTCAATGCCGTTTTTGGAAAATTTTTCTCCTGCTTTTATTGGCACGAAACCAACTCTTCTAAATTTTTTCTTTTCTTTGGCGGTAAAGAATCTGCCGGATAACCAACGGGCATTAAAGCAACTATTTTGTGTTCTTTGGGAATTCCAAGAATTTCTTTTGCTTTTTCTTGAGAAAAAGCCCCAATCCAGCAAGTGCCAAGCCCTTCGGCAGTGGCTTGAAGGGCAATATGTTCCATAGCAATTCCCAAATCAACCGCATAAGTTGGTACATCATTTCTCATTACCTCTTTTGGATCTAAGGAAACACCAACAATAATAATTGGTGCCTCGGCAATAAAACTCTGAGCCGCGGCTTCAGCCAACTTTTCTCTTTTTTCTTTGTCTTTGACCACAATAAATTTGTAGGGTTGACGATTGTGAGCTGAAGGCGCCAATTGAGCCGCCTCAAGAATGCTTTTTAATTTTTCCTCTGGTATTGGCTTGTCCTGATAACTTCGGCAACTATATCTTTTTTGAAATACTTCTTTTATTTCCATAATTTTTAATTATAATTGCTAACTAATTTGGTAACGATGGTTATTATTAAGAGAAAGAATTGGCAATTTACTTTAAATATCTTCTTATTTCGTAGGGATGGATAAAATAAGTATTGTTAACCGATTTTTCACAAACATCCATATTAACCACTAAACTCATTTTTGCCGAATATTTTTCCAAAAAATTTCTTAAACCTAAAGGAATTTTAGGGCTTTTCAGCTTTAATTTAACTTCTACCGGAATAAGAGTTTCTCCCTTAATAATTAAAAAATCAATCTCGCTTCCTTGTTTAGTCCGCCAAAAACGAACTTTTTCAAAGGATTTTAGAGAAAGTAAAATTTCTTTAAAAATCGCATTTTCTAACAAAAAACCGGCATCCGCCCTCTCTTCAAATAAAGAAAAATTACCCAAGGCATAATTTCTTAATCCTACATCGTTAAAATAAATTTTATTTTGTTTTATTATCTCTTGGCGAAAATTTTTAAAATAAGGATAAAGAGGGGTAATAATAAAAGTTTCTTCAAGGGATTTCAGGTACCTTTCTACTGTTCCTCTGTCTAAATTTAAAGAATTGGCTAATTCGCTAATGTTAACCAATTGCCCTGTTTGACCGGCTAAAAGTTTAACTAACTTAGAAAAACCAAGTCGATTTTTTATTTCTAAAAACCCAACGATATCTTTTTCTATATAACTGGTATAAATTTCTGACAATATTTCTTCTTTTTTTTCTCTTGTTTCTGAAAAAACAACTCTAGGATAACCACCCCAAATAGCATATTCTTCAAACAAAGAGATTAGTTCCCTTCTGGATAAATCAGAAATTTTTTCTTTCACTAAAAGTTTGTTTAAATCTGCGTTTTTAGCCCTTAAGAATTCAGTAAAAGAAAACGGAAAAAGGCGGAAAACTCGTTTTCGTCCGGTCATAGATTCTTTAAGCCGAGTTTTTAGTTCTAAAGAAGCAGATCCGCTTAGAATCATTTTAACATTCAAATCAGAATCATAAACTCCTTTAAAAAACCTAGTACACTCCGGCACTTTCTGAGCTTCATCAACTAAAAGATAAACTTTGCCTTTCTCTGTTCTTTCTTTAAGAAATTTAATAAATTTTGTCTGATCTTGAAAAAACTCCCAATCTTTAATGATATCTAAATTAAAATATAAAACATTATGGGGATTAATTTTTCTCTCTTTCAAAAGATATTCCTTAATCATACCTAAAAGCACAGT
>Ga0190361_1000196_pt1 | contig 25160 bp, 30 predicted proteins | sample 48721845_MG_FD_161273 | JGI IMG/M metagenome (GOLD analysis project Ga0190361, IMG submission 161273) | Hydrothermal vent microbial mat bacterial communities from Southern Trench, Guaymas Basin, Mexico - 4872-18-4-5_MG | ecosystem: Environmental > Aquatic > Marine > Hydrothermal vents >... | reverse complement strand
AGATGCAAAGGCACTAATAGCCTTAAGCATAATAATGCCCATAATACCGGGCGAAATTATTCAGAGAGTATATACACATCCATTTACACCGATAGCTGTCTTCAACAACTCTGTTATAGGTGCAGCGTCAACTTCAATATTCATGGTTATAAGAAATCTGAAAGAAAAGATTTCAGGTGGAAAATTATTTGAGGGATTGGAGGATGAAAATGCTGTAAAGAAGCTTCTGGCAATGATAACTGGATATAGAGTATCTATCGAAAAACTCTCGAAGGGAGGATTCAACTATCCTATAGAGGAGATAGAGATCTCGGAGGGTAAAGTTAGAAGAAGATTAAAGATAAAGGTGGGAGCATCCTCCGGGGAAGAAAACTTAAAGAAGATTCTGAAACTCTACGAGGAGGGGAGAATTAAAGGTAGAATATGGGTTACACCGGCCCTTCCAATGCTAATATTTATGACGATAGGGCTTGCAGTAACCTTCATCTGGGGGGATGTAATTTTCAAACTTATATTTATAATAATGCTGAGAAGTTAAAGTCACTAAACTTATTAAAGTAACAAATCCTAATTAAAATGTAAAGAAAATGAAGAGTAGGGCGATTTCCCCGATAATATCAGACATTTTATTGGCCGTTATAATTGTATCCATGTTTACCATAATATATTCGGCATCTACAAGCATAACGGGAAATATTAGCACATATTTCTGGGGAAACTCGGAGAAACTATTAGAAGATTTAACCATTGAGGAGGCCTTTATAAAGGCTGGAAATAGAACAGTTACACTTTATATTAGAAATGTTGGACAGATAACAACTATAATTGAAAATATTTATTGGAACAATACGAAAATGGAAGATCTAAATGGAAAATTAACATTGAAGGTAGGGGAGCTTACCGCGATTAAGATAAAGTTACCCAGTGCACCTGGACCTTACACTCCGCAGACGGTGACCATCACAACAAAACTTGGAAATAGATACGTTGAAGTTCTAGTTTCAAATCCGTGAGGTGTTAGGATGAGAGGCTCTTCAACTGCTTTAGGAGCAATGCTCTTCATAATAATATCTACAACCATATTGATGATGGTATTAACCTCCATGATGAATTATCAACAAAATTTAAAAACATATATGAAAAGGATGAGTAGAAAACTTGAAGAAAAAATTGAAATTATAAGAGTAAATGTTACTGATAAGGGAACGGAGATCTACATTTTAAATTCGGGTTCAACTGTGACGAATATAAGAGCGATATATTTGAATCATATATTAATGAAAGAACTTGAAGAATACTATATTCCGCCTGGAAGCATCAGAAAAATTGTGTTGAACAATATAAAAGTTAAGAGAGGAGATTACATAAAAATAGCTACGAATATGGGAAATACAGCCGCAACAATAATTGAAGATATATGAATGTTAGGTGATGATGAGTTATGGAGGAGAAACCCAAAACCTACATAAAGGTTTACCCTATAAATCCGCCGAACGCTTATGTGGGAATTTATGTTGACCCATTAACGAAACAATATAGATATGAAGTTCTCGAACCCAAATTGTTTCCAAAAGAAATGAAAATTTTCAATAGAATAAAGGAAATACTCTATGAAGAGTTAGATATAGAAGCGACAAATCTTAAAAGAGAGGAAATGGAGAAACATTTAGAGGAGAAAATAAAGGAGATTACCAAAAAGTATAAGATTAGAATAACCGAGGAAACGATCGCGAAGATAATGTATTATGTTAAGAGGGATTTCACAGGTTACAGTAAAATAGATGTTCCCATGAGAGATTCAAACATTGAAGATATAACATGTGATGGGGCTGGAACACCAATATATGTGTGGCACAGGGAATATGAATCCATGCCGACGAACATAATCTTTGAAACGCCGGAAGAGTTGGACAGCTTCGTTATAAGATTAGCCTATAAGGCGGGTAAACATGTATCGGTTTCACAGCCCATAGTTGACGGTGCACTTCCAGATGGAAGCAGAGTGCAAGTAACCTTTGGAAAGGAGGTTTCACTTAAAGGATCCTCATTTACTATTAGAAAGTTTAAGAGAGATCCGTTAACTATTGTGGATTTAATTAAAAATCATACTTTATCAACTGAGATGGCAGCCTTCTTCTGGTTTATAATCGAAAATAGAGCGTCAATATTGATTTCTGGAGGAGTTGCAGCTGGAAAAACAACACTTCTCAACGCTTTAGCCATCTTTATACCACCAGAATTTAAGATAATAAGCATAGAGGAGACTCCTGAGATAAATCTTCCACATGAAAACTGGTTGCAGTTGGTTACAAGACCCAGCTTCGGAGCAAGGGAAACCAATATCACATTATTCGACCTTTTAAAGGCAGCGGTAAGACAGAGACCGGATTATCTAATAGTAGGTGAAATTAGAGGAGAGGAAGCATATACATTGTTCCAAGCAATCTCCACAGGACATTTAAGTTTATCCACTATGCATGCGGATTCTGTTGAATCCGTTATTAGAAGATTGGAGTCTGAACCGATGAATATACCGAGAAAATTGATAACGGCGATGGATATCGTAACGATTCAGGGAAGACTTACAATAGCAAATCATCCGGCAAGAAGAACGCTAACTGTAACTGAGATAACGGGGCTAGGTAGAAATAATGAAATATTAACCAATGAAATTTACCATTGGAATCAGAATGACGATGTATTTGAATATAAGGGGAGAGCATACATTTTGGAGAGGATAATTAGGAGAACCACATATACCTATGAAAGTATACAGAGGGAATTGGAGAGGAGGCAAAGAGTGCTTCAATGGATGGCTGAAAGGAATATAAGATATTACAAAGAGGTTTCAAGAATAATAAGGGAATATAGATTAAATCCGGATGTTGTTTATAGGAGGGCGACTCTACAGCGGGGAAGGGAATAAAAGTGAATGTAAAGGAATTCGCTACATTTACCTATAGAGTTCTAGGTGAAAGAATAAACTTTCTATACCCATATTTTGAGGAATATAAACTTATACTGAGAAAGGCGAATATTAAGATAAGCTTCGAAGCATATATTTCAACGTTAACATTCATCTCTATATTCACGTTCACGTTCTCCCTACTGCCAGCATATTTAATTCTTATATCCATTCCAACAATGAATATAGCTTATAAAATTCTCCTACCAATAGGGATTGCTGTTCTCACAGGTTTATTGACATTTCTCACACTATATTTCTATCCATACTATAGGATAGATAATAGAAGGAGGAGTATAGATAACTCGATGCCATATATAGCCTCGTTCATGGCGATTCTCGCAAAGGCAGGAGCATCTATAGGGGATATTTTCAGAGAATTGTCGAAAATTGAAAGGCCGAAGGAAATTTCTGAAGAGGCATCAGAAATAATTAGAGACGTAGAGGTTTTTGGAAAAGATTTGATAACGGCGGTGGAGAAGAGAGCGGGGGAAACACCTTCAGAATACTTGGCAGAAGTACTTTTAGGAATATCAACAATGATAAGAATTGGAGGAAACCTTGAAGCATATCTTATAGATGAAGCTGAAAGATTTATAACGATAAGGAGAACTCTGATAAGGGAGGTTAACAGTATTCTCTCCTCGTTGACGGAGATCTATGTGATAATGGCACTGGTTATGCCTATGCTTTTAATAGTGATCTCAACTATAATCTCAATGATGGGTGGAATAATTTTCGGATTGAACGCAAAAATTATAATTGAAATATTAACTTTTATTCTGACACCTACAATATTTCTAACCTTTACAATAATAATTGACACTATTATGACGGAGGATTAAATATGAAAAGAGCTATAATTGAAAAGAAATTAGCGATCTATCTTCTGTCTGCAGTAATACTTGTATCAACATCAGCAGCGGCTATAATTTGGTTCAACAGTAAACCTATTCAAAGAGACAATTTAATAACTGTCGGGATCATAGCTTCATTGACTCCAGCAGCCATAATAGATCATTTGGAAATGAGGAGAAAGCGGAAAATAGATGAAAGAATACCTGACTTTTTAAGGGAGATGGCTGAGAAAGCTAGAAGTGGAATGTCCTTCTTCAAAGCTTTAAAAGCTGCATCGGAAAAGGAGTATGAGCCTCTACAAGTGGAGCTGAGAAGACTTGTAAATCAAATTTCTTGGGGAATGAATCCTGAAGAAGCCCTTAAAAGATTTGCCACCAGAGTTGGAACATCAACTTCAAAGAAAGTTGCAGTATTTCTGCAGGAAGTTTTAAAAATGGGAATGACGTCGGCGGAGATTCTCGGAATGATTGGAAAATATATAAGGTCGCTTCAGCTGATGGAAAGGGAGAAATCATCTGAACTTAAAGTCCACATGCTAACAATATATATAACCTTTGCAGCATTCACATTTATATCGACAATTCTACTTAAATCGTTCTTTCAACCTCTCTATCAGGCCACATCCAATGTGGGTGGAGTAATAGCACCTATAATGACTCCTCTGGAGGCGAAGCAGATATTCTATCATCTAATATTGGTGGAGGCTGTTACAAGTGGACTTATAATTGGAAAGATCAGTGAGGGACGTTTAATTGCAGGTTTAAAACATATAATATTATTGCTTGCAGCATGTTTATTGGCATTCAACTACATTTAAATTTATGTTAAAATTTTCTGAGATGAGAGATTAACTTTTCTTTGATCTTAGAGAAATCTTCACCTTCAATTAAATATATACCGTAGGTGGCTACAAGCCGTCTAGCATCTTCGGATACTTGAGGCATAGCTATTAGAATTGTCTCATCACATTTCACATCATATGCCTTGGTGAAGATTGCAGCTATATATCGTTCATCCAAAATGGATCCTGAAACAGCTAGGTCGATTCCTATTAAGAAGCGTCTTTCATCTCTGCTCTTCGCAACTGTAAGATCGAAACTGTGGGAAATGCCCGTTAAACCAGTTATGGACTGCTTTATATGGCATTCAAAGCCTAAAGAATTTAATGCATCCTTCAAGTCAAGTAGATATTTGAATTTTCCCTTTAACTCCCTTTTGGCTTGTTCACTGATCCTATAGAGATAGACATTTCTATAAACTGCATCTTCAAACCTGAAAGTGGAATTGCAGTTGAGGCAAATATGTTGAACAAAGGGATTATCGAAATCTCTTCCACAGGAAGTACATTCACACCATATTCCAGCCACTCTATAATCATCATTCAATTTTTTCAGTTGAACACTGCATTTGGGGCAGATGAGCTTACCATTCTTTTTAAATTGCTCCTCCTCGGCAAGGGTGCCGCAGGCAAAATGTTCGAGAACTCTGTGTTTAACTATGAATTTGCTTCCGCAATATGGACAGATATAAATGGTTCTAATATTAGCTGAAAGACAGTTGGGACATAACAATATTTTATCAAAAAGTGAACGATCAAGAATGTCATGTTCAACCAGTACATCTAAAATTTCAGCTGTATGAGAGCTATCTACGTGAAAGAACTCTTCAACATAAGGATATCTAAAGCCGCAGTTAACATCGAATACTGGAATTATTTCCTCCACATTTTTATCGAGAAGGTAGGCAATAAAATCGTAGGTTGGAGGTATACTGCTGGTTTCATTGGACATGAAAAGAGCACCCAAAACCTCTAAAATATTCGGTTATATTTAAGCTTAAGCCCAGAACTTTAATATGAAAACTCTATTAAGTCAGGTTTACAAAGTAGGATTGAAACAGGATGAAGCCCCAACTCAACGTATATCCTCATAAGTTCACGGAGAATAATATTTAATTTGATTTTGCCAAAGTAGTGAAGATGGCTTGGACAGTTACAGTCAGAGGAGCCGAACATTGGAATGTAAGAGACTAAAAAGGGGGAATGCAACAATTTTTTTGAAACGTTACATTCAAATCTCTTCTTAGAGGAAGCTGCAACAACTGCTAATGCTCTTGTCAACTTGCTGTTCAAAAGATAATCTATATGCCATCTAAATTTCTTATTCTTCTTTAAGTGACGTGAAACACGATAGTAGAGGCTTAGATTTGAAACGCCTAAAGCTGAACCTGTATAAGAATATAAGCCTTCATTGAAATCGACAATGCCCAACCTGCCAATCTTCAAGCAAATGTTATTTGAAACGAATATTAGAAGAGTGTAGGTTCCTCTTCCAAGGATTTTTAAGAATTCAACATTTGACAAAGTGGACACTAAGATTAAATATGAGGTGGAAGGATAAAAATTCGGCGATGAAGAGGAACTCGGGTTCTGAATAATGAGGAAAATGGACTAGCTGAGCTTAAGCGCAGCTATGATCAAGGGTCAAAGCGCTGAAGAAATGAGGAGGCCGCTATTAGGTGAGCTGCGCTTCACCTTACACTCTTCTTAGGCTCCTTCCAGAGGAGCCTTGTAGGAGAATTTTTAATGATCTCATAAATCTGATCCCAAGTTAAATTATATTTATTGGCAAGTTCATCTATCGACATAGTATAATGGGCCCATTCATAGACGATCATATGCTTAACCTCATCTGAAATATTGGAGATTTCTGTTTTTCCCTTAGCTTTTCTTCCCCGCCTACTCAAGAAATTCACCATGGAAGGTGGAGGAAAAGGAATAAATATGTATTTCGCTGAAGCTGATATCGATGAAATGTCCTAAATGTGGTGGAAGATTAGAGAAGATAGTTAAGAGAAAGGGAAAAGTTAAGATTATTAGATATGGTCGATGCTTGAAATGCGGTTTAACATTTGGAAAACGGAGATCACCCTGATATTATCTCGCCCAATGCGAAACTTGGTTTAATAGTTGTAATCTTCACCTTTACTCTATCTCCAATCTTTGCATGTGGAATAAATATCACATAACCCTTCACCTTGGCTACACCGTCACCCCGTTTACTTAAACCTATAATTTCCACGACGATTTCATCGCCGACAGAAACCGGTTTAGGCAGCAGATACGAAGGCTTTATCCTCCTTCTCCTCTCACCCCTATCTTTCACGGACACGAAATCATCTCCTAAATTATAAAGTCACATTATCAAAAAATTATTTAAGAATTTCGAAAAGCAAATATCGCAAACTTTAAATAACATGGTAAATGCGTAAATAATCGCAAAGGGGAATAATATGAAGAAACCCGAAAAGATAATAATTGTAATAGCAGACTGGGAGGAAGCTTCAAAATATGTTATAAAAGCATGCAAGGAATTGGCTGAAGAAAAGGGAATAGAAGTTGAAGAGAGAAAGGAAGACTATGAATTTCTTTCAAAATATGGAGTGAAAAATGAGTTTGGAGGATTAGATATACCGCAAGTATTCATAAAATATGCGGATGGAAAAATCGAGTATGTAATGTCAAGGGTACCGTTAAATGAGAGGGGAAAACCAGATATTGAAGAGGCGAAGAAAACTATATTGAAGAAGATTGAGGGATCTCCGTGACAAGCAAATCAATAGTGATTCTGTCGAAAAATGGTAAAGCTGAATTATATAAAGAGATAATGAAGAATTTAGGTGAAGCTGTAAAGATAGCTGCAAGTGAAGCATTGACAAATTGGAAGACTGAAAACTCGGATTTTATAATAATAAGAGATAAATATCCAGTTGAAATTCAACTTCCAATAACGAAGGAAGAGTTCGAACTATACTCGAAATTCAATCTTAAAAGAACTGGGTCTAAAACAGCAGCCTTCGAACTTCCAGTATACATAATTTCCTTTGATAATGAATGGGTAGAAGAAGAGTATATAGATCATGAAGTATACGTGGTTACTTTAAAGATAAGTGAAAAGATAACTCAGGAGATCGTTGAATGGGCCTCGGAGATCACATCTAAAGGAGAATAGCTATTTTCCGAAAGGCCACCACCGCCTCTTCTTACCTTCCTTTTCCTTAGCACGCTTTCTAGCCTCTTTTTCCGCCCTCTCCTTCTCCTTCTGTATCTCCACAAGCTCCTCAATCTTCTTTATAAGTTCTTCGACGGCTCCTCTCTCATGGAAAAGCGATATAATATCGTCTACCAGTGGACTGTCAGTGAGGGCTTTTGCAAATGGCATAACATAAGCTATTGAAAGCTCCGCTCCAATCCAACTTAAAGGTTTAATAGTTTCCAGAAACATTATAGCAGGTGTTTCGAGGCCTCTCTTAACGATTTCGTTGGCAATTTTATCTATTAGTTCCTTCTTTCTCTCAGGAGTTAACTGGAATCCTGAGGGTGGAATCAAAATCATACACCCCTAAGAGTAATAAGTTTAAAGTAGAATTTAATTTTTCCCATCTCACATATGGGTTATCAAATCTTTAGCCCTCTCATTTACTAGACGTCTATGCTCAGCTATAATTTTAGGAAAGTTTTCAGCAACATTCAAATTCTCCTCAAGACATTTAAAATATTTATCCGCATAATCTGAAAACTTCTCCTTTAACAGTTCATGGAACTTCTTCCCTAAACTTGAAGCATTCTCACATGTAGGGGAGCATGGAATAAAGTTGTTTGAAAAGAAGGCATAGGGGTCGGGATTTTTCCCCTTCAATTTAAGCTCTCTAATCTGATTGGAGATTCTTTCTTCAACATAGATGCCTGATGAACGTTCCTCAGCATATTTGTTAACGCAGCATTCAGGATAGCCTAGAATGGAGCCAAGCTCCTTAACATATGTAGATGAAAGCTCCTCAGGATATACTAGAAGGGAGGGAGGGAGACCTATAGGCTTCATCTGTAGAATTGCCCTTCTAATGCTCATTCTAGTCTTAAAGAGATTTTTAAGTCTCTTACCGATCTTAGAATCCTTATAGAGGTAAACCTCCTGTATACTTGGTCTAACTTCTTCCACCCTCATCTTTAAATTAAGCCTCTTAGCCCAAAACCTGTGAGCTTCAAAAACCTTCGATTTTAAAACATATTTTTTGAAAAGTTTTCTAATTTTACTTCTCAGATCCATGATGAGTTCTCCGCGAAGCCTTAGATCCTTGGTTGCCAAGATTAACGCCACATTTTCAGCACATTCACTGTCAATTTTATTTGCAAGTTCACTTGCATTTGGCAGTTCAGCGGGAATTGTGAAGAATGAGCATGGCCTAATATTAAAATAAACCGAAAGATAATCTTCAAATTTCACTCTATCCGCAACATGTTCATCCTTGATGAAAGATTCAATTAATGATTCCATTTAAATCACCTATGACCAATCACGTTAAATAAATTAGGAACCAAATAAATAAGCGTTAGGATAGTGAAAGGTGCGTTACATGAGTAGGATGCCCACCTTTGAAGAATATTTTGCTGGAGGGCTTCTAGCTAATGCGCCAGCATGGTTAACCATGGCATCAGCATCATATTTACTGCAAAATAAGATAATAGGTGAAATGCTAACTGAAATTTTCATAGTTGCATCATATCTTCTAGGAGTAATGCTTGGAGGATACCTTGTAGCTAGAATAGCATATAGGGATTACAGGAGGGTGGGACTTGAGGTTGGAGTTGCCTCATTCTTCATAAACATAATATTTACAGCATTATTTGGAGGGATACCTATAAGAATTACAATGGAAAGTTTTGTGGCGCAGATTTTAGGCGGAATGGTCGGAGGCTTCATGGCTGAGAGAAAATACTCGAAAATCACCTCTTGAAGAAGGAGTCTAAACTTCTAAAGCCGAAAATTTCATCCAAGTTGACTCCAACAGCCTCTAAAATCTGCCTAAACGTGGTCTCCATATGCCCCATATACTTATTTACATCTATTTCATCGATTCTGGCAAGTTGCACTGGTTTAACTCCAATCTCGCCTTTAACCTTTACATATGAAATTATGTCTCCTGCACCGAGCTTTTTCCCATATTTTTCCAGCAATCTGGCCGCCTTAACATGTTGCGGCGTAGTTTTAACATAATGTTTTAAACTTCTTGAAAGTTTCACTCTGAAGGCAAGATCCTCCAGAGATAGACGCCTATCCCTCAATTTAACATAGTAATTTCTAATTATCTCGGCAATTCTCCTCTTAGCTTCCTCGAAATCGTTAACCGAACTTACCTTGCTGAGAACTTCAACAACTTCGAGAAAAGCTTTTTTAATGAATTCGGGAGTATTCCTTTTCTTTCCCACAAGTCCTTTAATATCCACTGAACCGTCTCTAAAAACTCCGAGATAATTCTTCTTTAAACCTGAAAAGGTTACATAGCGATATACTTTATCGATGTCGAGATCTATTTTAAACTCTTTGGAAGCCCATTCCATTAAAACATTGATCTGCTCATCGGTAGGCTTGTGGATGAAGATGCTATCCGTATCTCCATAAAGCACTTCAACACCTATCTTTTCAGCCTTCTCAACAGCTTTTGAAATAATATATCTTCCAAGAGCCGTTGTGCTTTCAGCCACTGGGGGACAATAAAGTGGAAAAGCCTCATTACCCATCACTCCATAGCTTGCATTTAAAATAACCTTTAAACCCTGTTGAACCACGCTGTACCAGCTTCTAGTAGCCTCATCGATATTTGGATCTTTAGATTTCGGTTTAAACCAGTAGACTCTAATGTTACGTAACATGCCGATAATGGTTGAAGTTAAACCAAGCCTTCTTTTACAAACCCAGTGGGGCAGGCTGGGAATTCTATTAGATTTGCATTCTTCATGGGGACATCTAATAGTTTCATATGAAAGATTCCATCTATAGAGGACGGATGGATAGAGCGATGCAAAATCTAAAACTATAACGTTAAAGTAGACTCCAGGTTTAGGTTCGATCACAATTGCCCCCATGTATTTTTTACCTTTGATCAAAGCCCTTGTAACAGCTTCACCTTTAACGGCTACAATATCCTCTTTGAGTGGGATAAGATAGTTGCGTATTCGATGTTCATAGTAGAATAAATTTTTAATCCAGCCTGAAACACTTTGCCGAGTAACATCATCCATTGAAAGCTTCGAAATTCTCATTAGAAGAATTATAAGTTTTAAAACTAAATCATTGTTAAATGTAGTTAACTTTAAAGTGATCTCAGCATCTCTAAAACAGTAGGATGCAAGCTCATAGTATGAAAGTTCACTTATCAATTCGTTTAGACGAATTTTACTTATACCTAGAAGAGATGTGGCTATGGCGTCAAGGGTTGCATCCTTATATTTATTACTGAAAGCATAGATTTGAATGGATCTGTTAGAGAAAAACTTGTACAGGTCGACATGAACGCCAGGGATAATGCCAGCTGAATTTTTACCTAAAACTATCGGAATCTCTTCTCCTTTAATTCCAAGTTTCTTAGCTCTATGCCAAAGATAATTTAAATCGAAATCGTCACCATTAAAAGTCAAGATTATGGGATAAGAGGAGATCAATTTAAAAGTTTCATTTAAAAGTTTCTTCTCATCCTCAAAGAAGACAAGTTCAGCATATTCTGGAAAAGTTTCCGGTTTAGAGCCTAAACTGAAACCTTTCCTTTTAAGAAGAAATATTTTATTTAAACCGTCAGAAGAAGAGAAGGAGACACAGATAACTGGATATTCGGCTAGAGATGGCTCTGGCACCCTGTCAACTTGGGGGGTATAAACTTCTATATCAACAGCCAATCTGGGAATGTTTGGAGCTGGATAGAGGAATATTGGAAGCCAAGAGTTGACAAGCTCTCTAACAGGATCAGGTTCACCTTCAAAGAAATTCAAAATGTTCTCTCTAGTTTTTCTTGGAATTTCAAAGGAGACTGGTAAAAGATCTCCATCGACAATTCTATAATAGAATCCAGGTATAAGCCGTCTATCATAAATATAGCAGTTGTGGTAGGGAATCTTAGCTTCCCAAGCTTTAGGTAGAAGATCCCTAATACCCTTCATTTTACCCCTACCACCTATGGAAAGTGGATCTGAAGCCAGAATCTTAGACATTTTAACCATTCTATCGGTGAGGAGATCATATTTTTCGATAACTTCAACTCCGATAAAGCCTTGATGAACGGCAACTGGAAGCTTTCTAATCTTCTCGGGTGGAAGATCTGAAATGCAATATGGCTTATGATCTGAATTGTCAAACCAGTAGTAGATTTTATTCTTCAATGGATCGTATAGTTTACATAGAGCTTTACCCCTGGAACCATCATAACCTACAGATAGAAGTATGCATGGACCAGTATTTTTAGGCGTCTCAGCTTCAAAGACGGATCGTCTAGAAACTTTAACCTTATCAGGGGAATGTTCAGCGATCTTGGAGGTAATGGAATTCATAATCCTCTCCACCATTTCTCGAACATCCTATCTTTTCTAGTAGCCTTCTTAAATAACTTATAATGAAACTCACAGAGATATATTCTCCTTGCATTTGAATTTTTAACCTTCAAATTCAGCTTCGACAAAGCATTGATGGCCGTGGAGAAAGCCATAGACTTAACCGCTCTTCTTTCACATCCACAGATACTGCAGATCTCCCCCTTTCTAATTCGCCCCACCTAAACCACCAAGATAGAAGAGTTAACATACAAATATTAAACAATTTTTAACTACAAGTAAAGGTAAAGGGTATAATAAATATATAAAGATGGGCCCGTAGCTCAGTTGGATAGAGCGTTGGCCTCCGGAGCCGAAGGTCCGGGGTTCAAATCCCCGCGGGCCCGCCAACACCATCAAATCACCATGAAATTGATGGTGAATTCTCATGCTTTTCTTGCTTTCTGGATATCATGAACATCAAATATAAATATCAAATGCGAAATTCAATAATAGAATTCCAAAATTAAAACCCCCAAGTTAATAGACATTTCTAAGCCTTCAAAGAATGTCAGATATAGGAACTTTAGCTCTCTAAGCTTATTTTGAAGTATTCTTTAACTTCCTTGTTTCCTAGTAATTTCCTGATTACTAGGTATATGATTATGTTTGTGATTATAATTGCAATTGTGATTGGTAGTGTTAAACCGTATTTATAAGCATAGACTTCTCCAATTGCTGATATAAAGAGAGTTGGTATAAATACTCCTAGTGATGCTAGTAATGCAAGGCTAGCTATCATGGAATCTAGTCTGGGATAATAAACATATAAATGTACATAGTATACAATAGAAATTATAGCCAAAAGAGAGGCTACAACAGTCAAAACATAGGCAGTCCATAGGCATCTATAATCTCCCATTAAAACACGAAAAGCCAAGAAAAACGGAATTATACTAGGAATTAGTGCCATGATCGCAAAGGGGCCCAAAGCCCCAATATTAACAAGTATACAGACCATCATCCAAATAAAAATAAACATCACAAAACCAGGAATACTAGATTTCTCAGCAGACAATTAATTTCCACCCCAAATAGGACTTATATAAATAAAGTATTAATTAAAAAGATTATATTTGCTTTCCTATGACTATTAGGATATACTTGTACTGTTCAACATGCATTTTTTCAATTTTGAAGCTTATTATTATGGATTCTCCTGGTTTTAGTTCCAAATAGGATTTATCTTTCTGTTTTAGGATTTCTGTTACTTCTCCACTCCCTATGATTATCGCCTTGGCGATTGGTATTTCAAATCCCTTGTTAGTTGTTTGATTTATCCCTAATAGTATTATTCTGTCAATATAAGTTGCTTTGTTTGAAGTAACTAATCTAATTTTATAGGTTCCATTATATTCTTTTAAGTTTCCTTTAATTACATGAACATCAACAATGTCTTTGTTATAGTTGATTAATATCGGACCATCATAAATCCAACCATCATTTCCTAAAATATACAGTTTAGGCGGATCACTAGTACTAGAAGAACTTTGAGATGAATATTCATATACTACCTTTAGATACTTGAATTTAGCAGCACAAAACCCCATATTTTCTTCTACAACATTCTCTACTTGATATAGAATTAATTTCCATGGAGAGAATAAGTATTGAGGCGAGGTCTCTGTACCCCTTTGTGACGCTTCTATTATTGTGGAAAGTATGTCACATGTACGTGGACCAATCCCAAGATTATACTTAATGTAGATAAAGCAGTCAGGCAATCTATCATTGAAGGATTGGTCTGAAGGATAATAAACTGAACCACCGATTCTATAGTAGAAATCAATGCCAAAGACTGATTCTGGATAATATTCATATTGCCCATCTCCCCAATTTCTGACCACATCAAATGCTTTAAACCATACATCTGATAGTATACCATACTCCCAGCTACCAGTATAATATTCTGCATAGCTTACATAAGTATACAACTTTAAGCTTGATAGATCTGTCGTTATTGACAAAGGAGAGAGTTGATATATTCCATCTGGTTTATTTTCATCACCCCAAACCCAACCTTGAGTAACACCAGCACAAACAACCCACCATGGATCATCTAAATCAGCTTGCAAATATGTTACCCAGTCATTATTATCTAGAATAAACTTTGCGAAATCATTAGTTCCTCCAGAGGGAGATTGACATTCATTCCAAAAAATGGCCCACTTCCAAGTCCTTGCAACCCAGTATTCTCCATTATTATTAAACTCTGAATTCTTTGTCCATTCTAGAGCAATTACAACATTAATTGTAGTGCCTAGTAATGTAAATGTGGCCAGTATAAAAAATATCAGGCATCTTCTTTTTAACATCATATCACCTGTCTAATATAATTTATTAAAAAATTTAAATATTTTTTATTTTCATATCGAGTTCTACTACTATTATTCTCAACTCTATAGACTCCAATTTCATCTGTCATCCTGTGAGAAAGCCTCTTGATTATTATCCTATCCAGAATTTTATTTAATTAACCTTTTATTAAACCTGCTTCAGCTAGGATTTTTCGCTTCTTCCATATTCTTATTTCTTTCTCATTAAGTACTACAACTCCAATTCCTAAACTCCAACTCTTCTCTGTACTTCGCGTTCGTGTCTCTCCCGACTTAACAGTTAAACTCCAGATTAATGGGCTACTCATTATTTTAAGAAAAATTATCTAAATGTTGAAGTCTTACAAGTTCCTCGTATAACCTTTTAGAAATTGCAACATAGAATAAAGCATACATACCTTTATGAAGGCATTCTCTAGCCACAAACATCTGATAAAGCGCTCTTTGAAAGTCGGTAATCGAATCTTTTATCTCTATAATTTTCAGTAATGGATGAGTCATACATGGGGGTTCAGAATAGCTTACTATGTCGATCTCGACTGGGCCCCTAATCCAAGAACGAGGGAAGCATATTCTCTAGCCTTCTTCTGCCAGCTCTTTCTTAACCCTTTCAACTAATATATCATGAAACTTTTTGGGCATAGGATCACCTATTACATTAATTCCTTAGGAATTTATGGAAAAATGTGTATCGATTAACTCTATTGCTTAAGCTTGATTTCTTATTTTTCATGGCTTACATACTATGTCTTAGCTGCGGTAGGGTGAGCGTTAAGAGAATGTTCTGCAATTTCTGTCACTCGCCATTGCTAGGAGCTAACCCTAAGCAGGAGTTCAAAGATGGAGTAGATCTTGGAGATGTTGAGGGAGAGAACTCACATTTCCTATTGCCTATAAACCCTTACTTCGGATATCACTTCTCATTCTACGGCGTAACCGGCATGGTTAAGACTAGGGCTACCATGAACCTAGCGATAAAAGCCGAGAATGAAAGCTTATGTTTGAGAGTATTGGACGTCGAAAGTGAGTGAAAGAAGATAATCTCAAAGCTAAATAAGTAAAGAACGGTCTACTACAACTATATAGAAATTTTCATCTAAGCATTATAGCTTTTGCTCTATTAATTCAAAGTTTTGTCACTTTCAAATTTTATATGACGTTAACCTTCCTTCATAGAAATAGATCTTACTTTCAACATAGTCAGATATTCTACATGATTATACAAGTTCAAAATAAACAATTTTGATATAAAAGATAGTTCAATTGGTGTTATTTGGGAAATTGCGGTGGTTGCAATACGTATCATTGAGTTTGAACACAATGTAAATTACTTGACAGAATTGCTCGCATTAGAAATCTTTGGGATGACTTTATTCCATGTCATTTTAGAATTTTGTACGCCCACGTTGTTTGCCTTAGATCTTTATATTGAACATATGATAAATGAGTATGAACATAAGTATGGAGTGGAATTATCAAAGATGCATTGTATCTTTGATGTTGAAATTAGATTACATGAACATCATTGTGGTCTGCGGAGCCGAAGGTCCGGGGTTCAAATCCCCGCGGGCCTATCACATAAACGCGATATGTAATTGAATTTTCAATTGCATATTGAAGAAAAGTAAATCGACAAAGTTTAATTTTGAAGAACATGAAAACTATTATTGCGAGATGATGGAATGGGCAGAGTTAAATTAGACCCAACACCAACCATATATGACGATTACTTAAAATGTTATCTTAAACTTGAATGTCATAATCCTTCAGGCAGTCATAAAGATAGAGAAACTATATATATTATCAATATGTTCGGTTGGAGAAAAAGATATATTGTTGCCTCAAGTGGAAATGCCGGCATATCTCTAGCATATTGGATGAGGGATAAAGCAACAGTGGTGGTTCCAAAGATAACTCCAAAGGAGAAGATAGAAGTTATAAGAAGATTGGGGGCAAGAGTTCTAATTGAAGGTAAATATTTCTATGAAGCATACATGTTTTGCAGAAAACTAGCTGCCGAAGAGGAATTGATAAACATATCTCCCGGCATATTGGAAAGGTGGAGGGGCGATGTTAAAATAGGTTATGAAATTAAAAATTTAAATGCAGATTACATTTTCATCCCCTCAGCCGATTTAACTTTAGCATATGGAATAGCTTACAGCTTTATGGAAATGAAAAATAAGGGAATTATAGATAAAACTCCTCTTATAGTTGCATGTGTACTTCCAAATCATCCATTACTTAAAATTTGTAGAGATAACGATATCAGCGAAAAATATAGGAGAGCCTTCAACTCCATATATACTTTTGGAGATGAGGGAGAGAATATTGAACGAAGATTCGCTGACATATCCTTCACAAAATTGGAGACAACGATGAAATTGGATGCTGTGCTCAAATTGGGTGAGAAATATCCGAAATATGACCCAGCTGTATTATTGGCCATGTATATTTCGACAAGGTATACGGGAAGAAAAATTGTAATAGTTACAGGGGTTAAACGTTAAATTCAATAATGTTCCATTTTTACATTCGCTTAGGTGCATCAATACCTAGAAGGGATAATCCATTGCTGAGAACTATTCTAACAGCATTGACAAGTTGTAGACGTGCATTTCTCAATTGAATAGGCTTAGATTTTAAGACGTGAACTGAATCATAAAATGAATTGAATTTTAAAGCAACATCATAAAGGTAATCTGTGATCAATTCGATTCTTAAAGTGTCAGCAGCCTCCATAACGATTTCAGGAAATCTTGAAACAATTAAAACGAGATCAAGCTCCAATTCATCCTCCAGCATGGAGGAATCATAATCGCTGAAAGCTTCCTCCACTTTGGCTAGTATATTGCAGGCACGGGCATGTGCATATTGAATGAAGGGGCCGCTGTTACGATTGAAATCTAAGATCCGATCCCAAGTAAACACCATTTTTTTATTCGGTGAAACCGATATAAGGGAGTATCTTACAGCTCCCACACCAACCATTCTACTAATCTTATCCACCAATTCTCCATCCATATTTCGATTTCTCTTCAAAACCTCCATTTTAGCCCGCTCAACAGCTTCATCCAAAATTCTATCCAAATCCACATATTTTCCCCTTCTACTTGACATTTTAAATCCTGGAAGACTTACAAGTTCATAGGAGTAGTGGATGAAGTTTTCGGCGAGATCAGTGTAGCCGAGAGCTGCAAGTGCTACTTTAAGTTGAAGTTGGGCTAGAGACTGTTCAACCCCAATAACATGTATGACTTTATCAGCATTCTTAAATTGCCATAAAGTGTAAGCGATGTCCCTAGTGGTATATAGGGATCGGCCGTCGGATCTCTGGAGAATTAATTTTGGAATCTCATAGTTCACGTTTAAACCCAACTTCTCCTTTAAATCTAGCTTATTGGCAGCTGAATTGGCATCGAAGATTGGCACAGCCTCCTCATATACGAAGGAAGTTTCCCTTAAACCTTCCAAAACTTTTTTAACTAGACTACTCCAGACTATATCGCTTTCCCAATCCCAACTGTCATGGTATACATTAATCTTCTTTAAAGTTTCTTTAAATCCCTCTATACACATTGAACACATTCCTCTAATCAGGGACTTCACGGATTCATCTCCAAGCTCATATTTCAAGTCGAGTTCAGCCACAGCTCTTATAGGATCTGGATCTGAATTGACACCTTCATTTAGAAGATCGAAGAGCTTCTCATTTCTTTCACGAAGCTCATTTGCAATGGAAACCCATTCAGAAAGTTTAGATAGAAGTTTAATTCGCATCTCATCTGATTCGGCATTATCTAAATCTCTCTTAATCTTCCAAATCTCTAGGAGACAATTCGTTATGGCATATATGAGGCCTATAAAGTGGTCAGGCTTCATACTTAATTTGAAACTTTTAATTTTACTGAAACCGTAAGCAGCAACTGAAACTTGAAGCCCAACATCGTCAATGTAAAAGTGAGTTGAAACATTATGTCCTCTCGCCCTTAACAATCTAGCCAAAGTATCGCCGATAACGGCGTTTCTAGCTGCACCTATATGTAATGGATGTATTGGATTGGCACTTGTATGTTCAACCACTATTCTCATAGGCTTCTCTGCAGGGATAAAACCGTATTGCTCATCAAGCTTAGAAATAGAATTGAATAGAATGTCAGCCAATCTTTTAATGTTAACATAGAAATTTATGTAACCGGCAGTCAGTTTGACATTGTCAACCAGTTTGAAATGAAACTTTGAAATTTCATCATAGATTTTTTTAGGAGAAATATTGAAGCTTCGTGAAAAAGTAAAGGTTGGAAAAGCAAGATGTGCACCTATGGAGGGAGGCGGAATCTCAAAGGTGATATTTACTTGGGAAGATTCGAAACCAAGGTTAACTATAGCATTCTTCACAGCATTATAGCATTCAGCTCTAAATTCGCCGAAGGGATTGGAAGTCATAGAAGACCCCTAAAATACCAAGGTAAACTACTATAAAATTTTACCCTTCAAAATTTAAGGTGGGAGATTTATGGCAGCTGCATTTATCGGCTCATAATATCTTTAAGATCTTTTAAAGCCATTATGGAATTGTCATCACCGGAACTTTTAACTTGAACTAAGCCCAACTCGTTAAGTTTAGATATGATTCCTGAAATTCTTGACTGGGAGTATCCTGTTAAATCTGTGAGTTTCGATTGGAGAATGACTCCGCCATTTTTAACTATCAAGTTGAGCACATCTTTCTCTCGGGGAGAAAGCTTATTCAATGAATCCATTATCTTCAAATTTCTGAGAAGAAAGTTTTGAAGGGAGAATTGAACTCCAATTATTATGAGCATAACGCCTAAAACCTCTGAAAATAACACTGAGATGAAGAACATAAGCATGAATTCGATGTTTAAGGTGCCTTGAAAATTCATTAAAAGTGTTAGGAAGGAGAAGATCACGATCAATATGCCTATAGTAAGCAATAGTAGATCAGAGTAATCTCCAAGGCTGCGAAACCTATGAAAGGTAGGATTGCTGCTCGACATATCCATCACATTAAACATGTTTCAATAATGCAAATATCAATTATTAAATAAACAAGTTTATAGAATAAATAGTTTATGATAAATGAGAACTTTAATGAAAACTTTAAGCTAAGCTAGCATAGACTTTAAAATTAGGATTTAAATGTGAAGTTTACCTATAAATTGAAAGATAAAGTTGAACATTGATCTAACATATATTGAAAACCATCCGATTTTAGGTATAATTAAAATTACTTTTCCTAAAACTTGATCAGGATGAACTGGAACTGGGTCGGGATTAACATTTGCATCACCTTTAGTTATCAGGAAGATGCCTTTAAAATCAACTATTCTATGTACAACCATGACTCTACTCTCGGAAACATATTGTACAATGTCGCCAACATTTAGATCTTTAGATGAAACTTTAAGTAGGAGGAGAACATCGCCAACATCAAATTCAGGTCTCATGCTGCCGCTCATCACCACAGATGGAAAAACATTGAAGAAGCCGAGATTAAACCAAATTACTAAAACGAAAAGGATGAATGGGAGAATGGAGCGAAATGAACTGTTTCTGAAATCCTTAACTTTAAGGATTGATTTTCTGCGAAGCCTTTTAGGAAGAATATTTTCGAGGACTGTGAAGCTGACTATGGGGAAACCCACCCCTAAAAGGGATGTTAAACCCCATGGAAGGGAGGGGAGAAATGGAGAAAACCAGTTAAAAAGCTTTAATGGAGCAACATAGGATATGGAGGCTGCGGGGCCTGAAAGGGAAACGAGATATGAGGCAAACATGTTAGATGCTAGGGAAGGTAAAAAGCTTGAACCTAGAAAATCCACCAATACAATAGGTTTTTGACCGGAGAATATGGTTTCGAAAAGATTGAATGTGGGACTGTAAATCAATGAGAGAGCCAATATTAAGAACGTTTTCCGCCTTCCACATAAAAATTTTATGATGAAACCCCTTGAGAACTCCATTCCTAAAATCAAAGCTAAAACATAAGTTAAATTTATAACTATCATGGTAGGGGTAAATACAACGGGATTCTTGGCGAAACTGTTAAATAATCCTAAATCAACTGATAATGCCAACTGGATTATGGACAGTAAGAAGGCGTATTTTACAATTCTAAGATTAACATATTTGAAAATATTTGGTAAACCCCATAGAAGAATGCTGAGAACTCCTATAAGACCCCAACATAGTGAGGGAATTATATATGATAATAATCCGGGTGGATGATATAAATTTAAAAAGATCTGTATAAATAAAATAAGGGATAAAAGGAATAACGCCTTAATTTTCAACTCAACATAACCTCGATAAAAATAGAAGGGAATGATAGTATTCTACAAGTTCCACTGTATGAAGTTTAATTCGAATTCGCCGCATATAGTTGTACATTCGGGTAACGGGTTATGGAAGATTATTGTAACTGTAACATTAACAGTGTTACAGGGATGTATCTGAATGTATGGGTCAGGATACGGATCGACACAAATGGCCATCCATCCGCTATTAGCCAGAGTAGTATAATTTGTGACAACACCGTTAACTGTGAATGAGCCTGGAACCGGAGTTATACCAGTCCAATGTGCTGCAATGGTTCCAATATTGTGTATTTTAAGATGTAGAACTATCTTTGTCTCTGGATATGCACCCTCAATGTTCACAGTCATAACTTTACATCCATGCTTACTTTCATCACAATTGTTTGTACAATTATTTGTCGTCATGGTCACATTTATGTAATTCTTGTTTTCAGGTTCAGGAACCCATTGCTGTGAACTTGCATTCCAAACATATACTTGATAACTGTAATTTGGATCCCAAACTACATTTAATTCTCCTGTTTTAGCCCAACCGTTGAATACAAGCTTGTCAGTCCAATCCGCATATGCTACACCGAGCACGGATAATGCAACGAAGAATATCCCTAACAGGCTGATTAAACCTTTATTTCTCAAATTTTTCACCTCAATTTTGGGGCTATCATCACCTACACTTAGAGTGTAAGCTTTAAAGGGGGCTCCCCATTTAGTCCCCCTGCCTATACAGATACTGGGAAAGTATAGTTTTAGTGTGCCGTTACAATTGGCATTTACACATTACAGGCGGCTATAAAAATAGACCATTTGGAAGCGAACTGGCACTCATCATATGTATGTTGAAGGTTTATTGAAGCGGAAACGGTACCACCGGTTTGATTGGTGATCATTCATTAGGTGATGATATCTATATCCGATATTTCTGCAATATTTCTATAAGCTTCTAAACCATTAACTGCCAATTATCTAAACTTATCAAGGCCATTTATCTTACCATTAAAGTAGAAAGCCTTCTAACATTAATTGGATAAGATTTAGCGTGACAATTTCACATAAACCATGTTCTACAACTAAAATTAAAATAAAATTAGGTTTTAGAGAGATCTAACTGATAAATCATGTTGTTGTCGATAAGTCTCAACACATAGTGCTGCCCATCCCTCTTCAATAGAATAGGCTTCTCAATTAACTCTGCCATTTTAACGAAATTCTTCATGTTTTTAACAGCATATATGGACATTGGTCTTGAAATTCTTGGAAAATCTTCAACCTCAACAACATATTCTTTAATGGAGCCTAACAGATCGTTCAATTTTTTCTTCTCATCTTTAGATGAATTGGTGTAGGTTAAATAGGTTGAGAGGGAGAAACCTCCAACACCTACACCTAGAAGTATATAGGATGATAATAGTTTCCAATAGACATCGCCGTGTGTAATGGAAATTGTTTTAGTGATCGACTGATTATCATATTGGTATAGATCTGACACCTCCAATCTATTTCCCTGACTCGATGACTCCACTAAAGTTAACGTTAACTTAGGAGTGAAAAAACTGTCAACCAATCCTTCATCATTCGAGGCTAAAACATTTATTCTCGGAATATATTCTATATAGTATCTATCTGAAAATGAACCTGTCTCATCTGAAACATCACTCAACAAAACTTTGATTTCAGTTAAATTTAATGTAAATTTAGTGGAGATTTCAGCAACCTTTCCAATGAATCTTTCGGTTACATTTGGAGTGCTGGATAAAATTTTCGACCATCCCTTAGGCGAGGACAGAATGGTTTTAAAGGAATATCTCAAAATAATTGACGAATTCTTCTCGATATTAAAATGATAGTTAAATGTAAAATTCACATATTTAAGTATTCTAGTGTATAGAGTACCTTCTCCAGGGCCGATAACAGTTGAACCATACAGAATATTCGGCTTTAACTGCGCCTTATAATCGTAAACACCTTTATGAGAATATTCGAAGAGAGGAATTGTTAAATATTCGACCTGCGGATAACTTGAAGCTATAACCAATAGGCTCGTAGAGAAAACGATTAGGGTTAACGATAACACCATGAAAGCGATAAGTTTCTTCTTAGACAATAACACAGTATATACACCAACTTTAAATTACAGCTTAACATGAATCGTTGAACATAATAGTATATAAAAGTTTTGTAAAAAATTAAAATTAAAATTTAAAGATTAGAAGAATATAATAAAAGTTTACATACATCCTCAAAATCGTCAGAAATTTTATATAAAAATTTATTTCTACCATCCCTCTGCTCAATTGCTGAGACTATGCCTTTGAGCAATAGATCATTTAAAATTTTATCAGTCTGAGAATAGGAAATCCTTAACCGCCTAGACAACAGTTTAAAGGAGATTTCATTATTTTCAGCAATTAACTTTAAAGCCTCAAAGGTTAAGGTGCCTCTAAACATTTTACTCATCAATAATATTAATAATTTATTCATCTCCCCGAAATCTTCAGAATACTGATATACCTGTTCATCCAACTATTTCAACCTCTATTAGAGTTATTAGCAAGGTTAGAGGCTAATAACGATCTTAAATTTTTAAAATGTTCATCTAAAGCGTAAACTTTTACCTTTGGATTAACATAATAGGTTGTTAAGACGCCTCGACTCTCCAAATTTTCTAGATGCCGTTTAAGAGATGAATGTGAAACACCCACCCTTCTAGCAAGCTCCCTTAAACCGCAACCATTAACTGAAGATAATTCCACTACAACTTTATATTTAACTTCATTTCGAAAAATCTTATTAAACAGCTCCAAAATCAGATATGTTGTTTTTTTACTGTTGATTAAACTATCCACTACATGCATCTCCAGATTTGGAAACTAAATATATAATTAAAGCGCAGTTAATAAATTTTGTTCATAAAATATTATTTCAAAAATATTTAAACGTGAAAATAAAATAAAAATTTAAAAGTATAAAATAAAATTTATATTTTATAGTTGTAGCAACATCCTAAACTGTAAAGAGAGAAAGAGGAATAAGTTTAATAATGTGATATTGCACAATATTCCTCGGCGGAAACTATGCAGCATAAAGATTGTATAAACTTCAAACAAGGAATCTGCACTCTCTACAATATAAGAGTAAACCCCAATGATCCAGCATGCCCAAACTTCATTCCCCGCAACCCTCCACTTAACCGCGAAGAACTACCGCAAAATTTTGGAACACACTTTCAATTCAGGTGGAGGGGACCTGCAAAATACTGTATATGTCCAAATTGCGGCTACCGCACCATTCATCAGAGAGGAATGCCATGCATACAGCAAACATGCCCAAACTGTGGAAGCAGAATGATCAGAGGATAATGGAAAATTCCACGTATGAAATTAACAAGTATAACTGAAATTATACCCGAATTAACTGAAACAATTAACGGTTCCTCTCTTCTTAACCATATGCAATCCAAATACATCTTAAACTCTTCATTAAAAGTACTGCAAAGAGCCCTAAAGAACAAGAAAATGCTTATTATCATTTAAATAAAATAAGCATCACCAAATAGAAATACCAAATCTCAAAAGACGATAAAAGCTTAATCAGTTTGTATATGGAAATTTAACAAGAATAAGAAGCTTGCAACTGACATAATTCTTTCAAATTAGGAAAATAAAATATTTTATTATTTAGAAGGACGGTAAACTCCTTTCCATTTACAATTGGTTTAATTATCAATTTTACATATCCAGTAGATTTTCCTTGCAACAGGTCAAGAAGTATTTGTTGAGCTAGAATTGTATCCCCCAAAGGAGCACCAACAATTAGAGGAGGACCTAAAAATAAAAAGGCTGTTAAAAACATAGAAATTAATATTACTCCTATACTTATAGGTATCCCTATTATGCCGAATATACCAGTTGCATAGTTATTATTAAATTCTTAGTAGCAAATCTGCCATATAATGTATGTCATCCCCATCCGAATCGAACGTTTTTATTTTAATGTGTGGTTGTTTTATTTGTAACTCAAAGTACGATTTGCTTTCCACTAACCCTCTCCGTAGTACTTTATAATATAATATACGACGCTATATTCTATGCTCATGATACATAAAACCATGAGAATTTACCATCAATTTCATGGTGATTTGATGGTGTTGGCGGGCCCGCGGGGATTTGAACCCCGGACCTTCGGCTCCGCAGGCCGATTGGAGGTTAAGGATAAACCCTTAACTTGCTCTATCCGGCTAAGCTACG
>Ga0190361_1000195_pt1 | contig 25164 bp, 44 predicted proteins | sample 48721845_MG_FD_161273 | JGI IMG/M metagenome (GOLD analysis project Ga0190361, IMG submission 161273) | Hydrothermal vent microbial mat bacterial communities from Southern Trench, Guaymas Basin, Mexico - 4872-18-4-5_MG | ecosystem: Environmental > Aquatic > Marine > Hydrothermal vents >... | reverse complement strand
TATTTTGCAATTTTGTATATACACTGTATTGACAACACACTATTCTATTTAAATCTTTGCACAGAATTTAAAGCTTTTTATATATAGATTGTATTGTCTATTATTGATACGCATGACAAAGAATAAAGCTTTTTATATACAGAATGTCTATCATAATATTGATGCGTATGGCAAAGATGGTATCTGTAAGATTGGATGAGGAAGAGATAGCGTATCTTGAGAAGTTAGGGGGGAAGACGAAGGGGATAAAGCTGTTGATTGAGTATCATAAGAAAGGGATAAACGAGGAGAAGCGGGAGTTGGATCCAGCGGAACGGTTCTATCAGTATATAATCCTCCCTACGGATCAGCGATTGCGGGAAACTTATCAGTGCTTCTTGGAATTGTTTATAGAAATGGGCGGGCGGAAAGCGTCACTTGACTACTATGCGCCTCACATAACGGGAAGAACGGGATTCGATGAAAAGACAGTAAGGAAGCACTTTCGCAAACTCTCTTCGTTAAAATTCGTTAAGCATGACGGGCTATTATTCAGACCGACTCTACGGTTAAAGGAAGGGTTTGCAATAGAAGACTTTAAAAAGCCATATAGAGATTTCGTGGACTTCTTACAGGCGAGAGGGGTATACCGTGACATAGGCACAGATCTATGGGAAAGAAATGGCACAAGACGAGAAAGCGATTGAGATAATACGTAAGCGCATAAAGGTTCTGGAACGGCGTATGCGTGTGGACAGGCGCTACGGCAATTTTCGTGCGGCGAGCGAGTATGCGGCAATCATCCGAGAGCTTCGGTATATTCTTGCGGAAATCGAGCGTGCGGGTGAGAGGTGATAATGAAAGAAGTGGTAATCATAAAAACAATAAACGGCACCCCGACCGACGAGCAGCCTGATTTTCTTTCGCAGCGGTATGCCCGTATCTTGGGGTATTGTAAGTCAATAGAAATAGAATTAAAGAGAGGTCGAGGGGACCCTGATTTTCTTTTGGACAGTCTTTTTGAATTGAAAAACGATTTAAAATGCTTGGAGCAGGCGCTTAACGGGAAATACAACATCATAATCGTGGTGGATTCCGCAGGTGATGATTCCACAAGAGAAATGGGAAAGTTTTAAACAAGAAAAAACTTTTTATATACATAGTTTTATATATAATACGGTGATGTAAAATGCCCATAACAATCGTGGTTGCGATACTCGCAGCGATAATATTCGCCGCGAGTGGGTATTTGAAATCGTCTGGAACGGAAAATTTCGAGACACCAAAGTTCGTTGCAACAATAGCAGTTGGCGCTATCGTTGGAGCATTTATGTATGCCAGCGGCTTACCAGTGACGGAGGCTAATGTCGCTACGCAACTCGTTGCGTATGCAGGCATAGTTGCGGTTGTGGAGAATGTCTTGAAAGCGTTTTTAAGGCGATTATAACCCGCTAAAAGAAGTATCAAGATGCAGCAAACCGTAAACAAACGGCGTAAGTCCCCTGAGCAGCAGCATTGTGTGCGCTGGCGATGACGGGGCAGCCAGCATAGAAAAAAATGCTGACGGATAGGGACATGTATCATCTGGATAAGCAATTTGAGGGTTTTATCAAGTCTATCTGTGAGTGTTTCAATTTGAGCGAGGAAGAGGCGTTAAGGGAGATTGAGCTGAGGGTCAACTTAAAGAAAGCGAAGAAGAAGTGAGTGTGAAAAAGAGCACGAAGCAAGTAAAAGCTTCGTGTTATTTGTGGAACAAAAACCACAAAGGAGAGCCCGACGAATTCTCCGTAATTTGGGGCATCATCGAGAACCTGGAAACGAAACAGACCGCAGTGAAGTTTATAGTGGAATTGAAAGATAAGAAATTAGCTATCTGGATTTCAGACAGAATCTCAATAGAATCAATGTTAAAAATGTTAGAGGATATATTGCGAATGCGGTCCGAGAAAGAAATAGAGGAGATTGCGGACGAATTAACAAAAGACGTGAACGAGATTCTTACGGAATTCAGGAAAAAGGAAGCGAGAGGACAAATGTTTGAGGGCGCGGTGAAAGACTTGTGCGAATCTTGGGGCTTGGACGAAAGACAAACCAAAAAGGTGATAGCGCTCACAATCGCGATAGCGAAGATGCTGGAGGATATGTTCACGAAAAGGCAGGCTATTCCATATATATACTGACATATTCACGAATTGAACATATTCACATCGCCACCGATTTTGATAGCATACCGATAGCTTTTTATATGCTTATTCATATACCCCATAATAAGGTGAGTAATATGGCAAGGAAGACGGTTGAGGTGGACGATGAGCTGTGGAAGAAGATGGAGGAGAAGGCGGTGAAGAAGTTCGGGTTGCATGGTGCGATAAAGAAAGCGATAAAGGAGGCGATAGAAGAATGGCTGAAATAGTGTTTGGGAGGAAGCGAGAAGCGAGGAAAAGAATCAGGTGCTACATTTGTGGGTTGGAGAAGGAGATGACATTTGGTGAATTTGCGGAGCATGTAAGGGGACATATCAAGAACGGCGAAGTAAGTGGTGGTATAGTGGGTGAGTGTGTGGAATGGAACCAGAACATCTGAGAATGTTAAAGGAAGCGATTGAAGAAATAGAAGAAAAAATAGCGAATTTGAAGGCGATAGCGACTCTAATTGAGGGTTGGGAAGAAAAGAGGAGGAAAAAAATGAAGGAATATAAGGTAAAACTACAATACACACTGAACACGCCAAACCCAGTCTCTATCGTGGTAACAGTAATGTGCGATTCAAAAGAAGCGAAGGAGGAAGTGGATGATTTTGTGAAAGCTCTGGATAGCGCAATTAGGAGATTTTTGGGGAGAAAAGAGTCTTAGGAGGTGTGAAAAATGTATTATACAATTACAACAAGCGAAGGGAGATTTAATCTCCTCAACCCAAGCGAGGTAAAGTTCAGTAACCAGCTAATAATCTACAATGACGATGGTAGTTTCCTTAAATCAGTATCGGTGACTGCAGCTGGACCGATATTCGATGATGGCGATGAACCTGAGGAGATTGCCGAGGCATTGGAAAACTGGCTCAAGGGTATGCTCTACGCATCAGAGGAAGAGGAGATTAGGGATATGATACGTTTTTTGCGTGAACATTCAAAAGAATTGCTGAAGGGAAAGTTGCAATGGCGCATTAAAAGAATCGAAGCGAAGATAAAGGAATTGAACGAAAAGAAAGAGCGGTTGCAGCAACAATACGAAGATCTCTTGACAGAGGATAGAGAGGAGATTGAAACAGAGGAGGCGAAAAAGAATGAGAGTCCCTGAACTTTATGCGATATTGGCGGAGCATTTCAAGGAATACGCCCCTATGAAGGGAAAAGGGCTTGTCAGCAAGCAGATTGCGGATTATACTGTCGAGATTACGGTGGACGGAAAGACAAAAGATGAGAATGGCTGGGAGATAGAACCTTTCATGTTCCATATCTTCATGAACGGCTGGCTGGTTGGTGTTGTTTCACCGAACGGAGGAGAATTACTACTTAACGAAGATGATTTGATTGAGACATTCAAAGCAGAACTGGATGGAAGGTGAGAAGGAAAAATGAGCGAAGAAAGAAAAAAGATTGATTTGGAGCCGAAAACAATAGAAGAGAAGAAAATGAGGGAAGCATTTGAACAGTGGTATTTCTCAAGAGAATTCGTCCCACACGGTATTATGTTCGTTAATCTCTGCTATTTGGGATTCAAACAGGGGGTGGAGTATATGAAACAACGAATCAAGTCTGCATGCGAGTTCTATTTGAAATACAAGGATAAGCCAGCATTGTTTTCTGATGAACAGTTCACAATAAGATGGGGGTATGATAGAGGAACAGGGACATATATCGTGGATTTAGGAAACGAGTATAATGAATACAACGAGTGGCTATTCAAGGAAGCTTTCAAGGGTGTTTTGGAGGAGAAGGAAAATGAATAAAAAAGAACTGGATGCAATAGCGGACGAGATAATCCGGGTGCTGTATCCAACCTATGAGCAAACGAGCATACCGGGCATGAAAAACGCTATAATCCAGAAAAGAGAGCGAATCAGACAAATACTCAAGAGTCATACATCGGAAAATAGCTTGGAAGAATGCAAGAACGCGATGCTGCGAGTTGCAGATGTGTTCCGCTGCAATGACATGTATATACAAGACTTGAGCATTGAGGACAGGACATTCCTGAATGATATTGGGCACATCATGGATTGGCTGTGGTCCGAGCTGTTGGTCTATGAGCACACAGAAGATGAAGAACGTCGAAGAGAGCTCAGGCGAGAAGTGCATGGAGTCAGGCATCAAATCGAAGATAGGAAAAATCGAGATGACGATTCAAGAGATGTACGTATTGGTGTCCCAGGTCTTTTAGAAAAGGAGGATTTATTATAGGAGGTGAAAAGTGAAATGAGCGAACGAAACCGGCAGGCAGAAGAACGAACAGAGGACGATCTGTGTATTCATATCCAAGTTCCGTTTTCCTTTGATGGGAGTGACACATATATTGAAGTCCCCACGGGTGAAGAGCGACCTCGTGTCGTGTTCACAGTCAATGGACATGAGATACCCGCAGATGGTCAATGGCATCATATCGCGTTTACGGGCAATGCGAACGAGGTGGACGAATTTTCAGTTGACGGAGTTATTATATATAGCACAACACTTAACGAAGATGAAGTCAGAGGAGCTTATTTTACAGCAAGTGGCTGGTCAGATAGGAAGTTGTCACAGAAAGAGCTTGAAGTAATCAATGAATTGCTTGCTAATCACCCGGAGATAAAGTCGTGGTGGATTAAAAACAATGTGCTGTATCTGGTGATGGAGGATGAAGAAGAAAAGAAATGATAAAACCAAAGCAGGTAATGTTTACCACCAAAGATACGAACATATCACTTACTATTTCGGCTGATGGTGTAAAAATAATGAGAAACAGAGGAAACAAAATTAACAGTTTGTTTTTGTATTGGGACGAATGGGATAAAATAGTAACAACTGTAAAGGAGGCGATAGAAAATGAGTAAGGAAAAGATACACAGCTTCCGGTTCTTGGGTCGGCGCCGGGGACACACCAAAAACCTGTTCACATTCATGTGTAGGAGGAGAAGAATTCGAGAGGGCGTAAGAAAATGGTGAAGTTTTATTGTCCACTAAAGAAAAAGCGCTATAAGAAAGAAGAGATAGAGAAGATGTGTAAAGACTGTCTAAAGTGCAAATCCTGTAATACAGGGCTTGCGGTAACAAAAGGGAAGTGCGGAGAGGGCGAGGATATACTGCTATTCCCATGTTGTCGCCTTTTTCCATCCATAGGTGAGGATTGATATGGAAAAATTCTGCATATCACTCGCTTCGGGTTCGCAAGCAGCAACTGCGGATAGATTCAAAGTAGGAAATGTATTGATAAACTACCAAACGAAAATTTCGTCATCATTCAAGCGTAAAGACTATCACAAGTTTCTTTTTGTGGATTGCGGTGGTTTTTCTTCCTCGTTGATAGCGGGAGGATATCGAACAAGCGATGAAGATTATCTTAAATTTGTGCAGCGAGTTCATGCTGATGTGTTTGCACTTCGTGATTATCCCTGTGAGCCTTCCATACTGCAGAAATGGCACAGAACCGTAGCCGAGCACATTGAAATGACAGTTGAGCACCACATCAGACTACTTGAACGGTGTAGTGATGTGGAAGCAGAACCAGTTGCTGTAATTCAAGGTTGGAAAGTTGAGGATTATCTTGATTGCATAGACCGATTCAGAGAACAGGGACTGATACTGAAATACATGGGCATTGGCAGCATTTGCCGGCGGGGCTCGCAGAAGCAAATCAGAAGGATAGTTACTGTGATTAGAGGCGAATTGGGTGATATAAAGCTTCACGGCTTCGGGATTTCACTTAATGCTCTGCGGTATAAAGATGTGTGGGACTCGCTCTATTCTGCCGATTCAGGCGCATGGGATTTTGCATCACGGTGGAAGTGTCTCAGGCATGGCTTATCGAGGCGAGAGGCAAGTGAGTCAGAATTTGTTTTGTTTCTATCTCGTATATCTCAATTGGAGATAAAGCATGGATTGCAAAAAGAGTTGGTAGGAGGAAATGCCGAAAAAGAACCCGAAAAATAAGCATGAGAAAGCGGTTATCACAGCGAACTTTTCTGCACTTCTCCAGGTTGTTACCGAAAAAGGCGAGGAGGCACTGCGAGAAGTGCTGAAGGAGAAAGGCAAGCGGGAAGGTTCGAGCATTATTATCGCGGCGGAAGATTTATTACCGGTATTGAGTGAGGCGGCAAAGTGGAAGTGGGAAAGGAAATGATAATCGAATTTCCCTCAATCGTTTTCAGGCTAAGGAGTAAGGGTAATGCACCGGACATGATTGTTTTTAGGAGGCATAACAATAAAGTTTTTCTCGCTATTGTGGAGAGTGATTTGCCAGATGCGGTAACGAGTCAGATTGCAGGTACGGTTCTTGAATGTGTAGTGAGAAAACACGATGACTACAAAGGGTAGCTTGCACGAGCGAGAAGCGGTGCAAGAATATGAGGCACGGGGATGGACTGTGTATAGACCACAGAAAACGAGATATGGGGCACGAGACATTTTCGGTCTTTTCGATTTCGTGGCGATTTCGCCCGACGGTTCTGAAATTCATTTCGTGCAAGTAAAAACGAATAACACTCGCGGTTTTTTGAAAAAACTCAAAAACTGGCGAGAAAAGCATAAAGTAAAAGAAGTGAAATGGCTTTTAATGGTGCGACTGGATGCGCGCAAATCAAAAAGGAAGTGGAAGATTTATCGCTGAAACTTTTTTGTCACCTATCGAAAAGCTTTTATATTACCTCAATATAATGTTATGTTGAGGTGATAGAGATGGAGGAGAAGCGAAGCAAAGTTTCAAAAGTAACGGCGTGGGGCATTCGACTACAAGTCCCTTCAGAATGCCTGCGGTTTTTGAATCTCAGTGTGGGGGACGAAGTGGAATGGATTTTTAGAGAGAAGGGAGATAAGAAAGAGGTGATTTTGAGAAAAGCGGAGGTGAGCAGCAATGACTGAACAGCAACCGATCGTCCAGGAGAAGAAGGAAGAGAAGGAGAAGAAAGACATAGTGGAAGAAGCGGTGGCAATGTCGGAAGAGGAGTTTGAAGCGGAGGTAAAGGAAGTGAACGAAGACATGAAGCAGTGGCAGCGGGAGGACGAGCAGGAATTTCTAAGGCGTTCGGGCTTTCACGAGAGGAAAATGGAGGACAAGATACAGTTCATCAAGAAAGTCGAGGATGCTATCATAGGGAGAACCTACAACGAAAAGTTTAAAAACGGCAAATTCTGGGGAATACGGAATGGTAAGCAAATGACGGATCAAGAGTTAAAGAAGATAGAGGATATACAGCGATTTTACGCCTTCCGGCGGGGCGAGATACAGATGCCACAACCCCCCGCAGTCAGGCGCGAGGTGCGAGTGTTTGATGTGAAAGGCGGAGCATTTGAAACGAAAGGCAGAATATATAAAGTCGGCAATCATGAAGAACCGGACAGCTGGTTAGTCCAGTGCTGGGCTAACCAGGCGGGTGTGAGCACGGAGGTAATAGAAGCGACACAGACGACAGAGTTCGCAAAAGCCATTGTGCGGGCACACATGGGTGGGCAGTTCGTTGATGAATCGGTGATACATGTGTTTGATATTGCCAAAGAATCAATAGCACTGGAGATAATTGAAAAACTGGAGCGAGAAGGGAAGAAACCGATAGAAGGGTGGGACGATGAAGGGCGCCCCATTCTTTCGGGTGATGCGAAGCGCCGAATCTACGAGCGTTTTCTACGATTCAGAGTGTTCGCTGTTCGGGACGCAATCACAAAGGCTGCACGGCGGGCACAGTTAAAAATCATGAATAAGGAGTGGCGAGAAGAAGAGGAGATCGAGGCGGAGGCAAGCGAGGTGAAAATGGTGCAGGAAGAGAAGAGGTGAAGAAAAAATGGATTTTAAAGAAAGGGCGATACAAGCAGCGAAGGAGCGACAAGAACGATGGGAAACAGAAAAGCTTAAAGCGGCAAATAACTTCGCAATCGAGGCGGAAGATGAATTCAGAGATGTGTTCGGTGCCGATAATATAGGAACACTCAATGTGAAACCTGTAGCCGAGAATGTAGCTGAGATCATAGCGGCCGGTCTCGAGTTCGAGGCGCGGAGAATACACAGAGAATATGACACATATATCGGGTTCTATTTGCGGGTCAAGTGCGAAAAGTGTGGCAGGTGGTTCACATATCCGATACCATGCGAAAGCCTTGCGGATGTGGGTGAGCTCATAATGAATAGGCAGAAATGCGAGGAATGCAAGTATAATATCCCTCCAGCCACAGAATCAGATGCGGAGCGAGTCACGAGGATGTTGCGAGAAATAATCGAAATCGTATACGAGAAAAATTAAAAAATAAAACAAGCGGGGATTTTATTCCCCGCTCTTCTTTAAAGGTTCTATAATTATTCTTTTATCCCCCTCTGTCCTCACTATTATTTTTTCTCCCTGCTTTAGCCCGCTTTTCTCGACTATTTTCAAGCCGAGATAGACTGTCGTATCTCCTCTTATTATTCTCGGTTCTTCGTATTCCATCTCTTTCACCTCCTACTCATATCCATCCAAAAACTTTTCCAAGAAGTATGCTTCTCACGCCTCGCTCGTCAGCACTGCGTATCACTTTCCGCTCACCTTCTTCCTCAAAGACGAATGCGCCACCATGCTTGCCGATGTATCGTCGCGCTTCCTCCTTGCTTCCGAAACTCTCCCTTCGCGCTTCATCCAAATCTGTCCACCCATTCAGATATATTCCTTCCATCACGCATCACCTCCTATTTTTTGTATTGCGGGGTTCACCTCCCGCGCCCGCTCCCCGCTCTTCTCGCGCTCGTCTCCATTCTTCAGCTCGCTCTATGATTTCGCGAGCGAGATGCTCGATTTCTTCGATTTCTTCCTTCAGAAAACTCTCTCATTTCTACTCTTCTCATCTCCTCTTTCACCTCCTTTCTTTTTTCTCGCCTCATAGGGCGCATCCTCGCCCCTCCCGGAGTTGCACCGGGAAAAAAGAGAAAAGTGCTGACAGATTCAACAGTCAGCACTTTTTTTCAAACGAGTCACATGTGAGCCATCGCCCCCCTTTCAGTTTCGTCGGCTTGAGCTCACCCCATATTTTCTCATACTCGTATCTCTCTTCTAACACTGGCCAAATTGTTTTCTGGTGTAGCATACAGTACACTGCGGACCCCATCACCCCTACCGGCCTTGCACGCCGGCAGCAACAGCATGATCGGCTGTAGCTATCCGTCTCCTTAATCGGTGACTTCTTCGCGCGTTCTTCTGCAAGTTTCTCAAGAATGTCAATACACACCCGCGTTACAGTGTCTATCTTTATATTTTTCCCCATTTTTCATGCCTCCCTCTTTTTTTTCGCCTTTAGAGGCGCATCCTCGCCCCTTCGGGACTCGAACCCGAAAAAATGAAAAAGGAGAAGAGGGGATTAGTGTCCTTCCACCCAGTCGCTACCAGTCGCTCCGCACTTCGGGCATCGCCCCTCCGCTTCACCATCTATAACAAATTCTGGCGCACCATCTATACCCCAGTCAGGGCAGCCCCACTCGTCATACCCGTATGGACCGTAGGGTGGGAAATCATCCCCCTCCATATATCCACACCTCAGACACAGCTTCGCCATTTCGCTCTTTCACCTCCTATAATACTACTATTACCACTATATATATTACTTTCGCTCACTTATAAAAAACTTTCAATTACCGAAAAGCTTTTATAACCCTATACAGAACACAAGATTTTTTGTATATTGTGAGTTTGTATATCGTTGTGTATAGTGATCCGCCCTACAAGTTGGACGAATTTTTCACGCAAGTTACACGGTCAGGATTGAAATTTTTGAAACCGATATAGGTAAAACATTGTAGAGCAGTAAGAAATTTGCACGAGCTTGAAATATGAGTGTGTTTTTTTCTATTTTTCCGGTAAGGTTTTTATAATGCTGAGTATATAACTAATATACTATGAGTATATCAAGCGTTGAAGAATTGGAGGAGAAATTACGGGAGGGGTGGACCCTCTACCAAACGAAGAAAGATAAGAAATGGTGGGCTGTTCGGAAGGGTGAAACCCCGCAGTATATCAAAAAGGCAGTAGTGGAATCGGCACCGGAATATTTCCAGGAAAAGCCAGCGGAGAAGAAAAAGAAGAGCGAGGGCAAGAGTGAAGAGAAGAGCGAGAAGAGCGAGAAAGAGAAAAAGACAAGTATAACAACCGCACCGGTCAGGATACTCGATCGAAGTTATGCAGAAATCCTGACGCATTTAACTTCAAAGCTGGATTGGTTTTCAGAAGTTATGACACAAGTGGGTTTCACGGCTACAATGATTGCACTACAAGCAGCGAACATAAGCGTGAGTGAGAGTTTTGAGCGTATAGAGGAGTTCCGGGATAATCCAAACGCATTTGTGCAGTATATTGACCGGTATCTTTCAGCACTTTGGAAGGCAAAAGAAGAAGCGCAGAATATCGTAGAACTGGAGGAGGAGCGAGACAAACTCGCACTCAAGTTGTATATCGCGCTCACCGCATTGGAGAACTTGAAGAAGCAGCGAGATGAATACTATTTGAAAACGAAAGTGGCGATTTCATGTATGTGCCCGGACTGTTTGAGACGTCATGCGCTCGCCACCGCGTTCGCTGACTTCACAACAACAGAAAAGAAGAAGACGGAGGTGAAAATATCCGAATGATAGAAATTGAGCCTTTTATAGCCGAATATGCGAAAAGAAAGGGTATGAATGAGGAGCAAATAAAAAGGTTGTGGAGCAGTCTCAGTAAAGAGAAGGACGAAGACCTTGAGCGCATGAAAAGCTATCTCACTAATGTAGTTGATTTGGCGGCGACCGTAAACGAGATGCCATCACCCGCGAAAGAGGAAATCATGCCCAAAATACCGCTACTCGCTATGCCACCGCAGAGCACGACGGACACGACTGGACGATTTGCGAAATTAGCGGAGGATTTGCTGACTTTCAGAGAGATGATGCGCCAGTTCGAGAAAATCTCATCTGAGGACGGGAGCGAAAGCGAGAAGGAGAAGTTGTTAAATGAAATCCAAAAGCTTGAGAGAAAGATATTTGAGGCGGAAGAAGATCAGCGGTTCAGTGCGATACACGAGAAACTGGAACGCCTATCAGACACGATAGAAGAACTGAAGAAGAATGACGGCGGAGAAGAAAAGAAGAAGGATGTTGTTGATAGCTTCCTTGAGAGTCTCGAAGAGGTAGAACAAAAGAAGAGAAGGTTTAGAGAGTTAGGACTTTTGAAGGATGAAAAAGAGAAAAATATACCGCTTGAAGAAGCAGAAAAAATACTACGGGAGCGAGGCTACAAGGTAGAACGCCCGAGAAGCGTGGAGGAGATGGAAGAGTTCTTTGAAAAAAGATTGCAGGAGAAAGAAGAGGAAATCAAAAAGCGAATTCAAGAAGAAGAGGAGCGGAAAGAGCGGAGGATGCAAATGATGCTTGATTTAGGCACGACAGTGATTGACGGTATCTTGAGCGCAGCGGGTGCAGGCGCGGGAGGTGAGGCTATACAAAAATTCCGTGAAGCGATACGGTCCGCTACACCTACTGAAGAAGGGAAATGAGTGAGAATGAAAAGGTAGAGGAACGGCAAACAATCACGGCACGAAAAATAGCGGCAATAGCATCGAAACTATTATCGCTCGCACTATCGCGGCTGACCACTATCCTCTCCGCCGAGTGGGGGCGAGAAGTATCGGTGGAGGAGGCGATGGACTTCCTTGAGAAGAACCACCAAATCCTCTCGTTTGATGTAATTGACGAGGCGATAGCGAGCGACTGGAAGGTGAAGGCGGCAATTAATACTGCGGTCTCTCTCTCAGGATGGGTGCTACGCCAGCATGACGGGTGGCAACACGAATTACAGGAGCGGAGGGGGGAACTTCTCCTTGAGATGGCGAGGGCATACCGACCGGATGTCTACGAACTTTTGAGGGAGCGAAAAAGCATAACAAATTTTTTTGCGGACTATATCTTATATAAGTTTAGGGTATGACAGCGGAAGGGGATAGCGAGGGATTAACGACTTCAGAAATAGCGTGCTATGCAGCACTCGTGGGGTTCACATCGTTTCTTACGACTTTCATAACAATGTATGCACTGCAAAAAATGCAAAGATGAATATTAACACCGCCGAACATTGGAATGAAGTATGGGCACGAGAAGGATTCCAAACATGGCGGACATATCCATATCTATTCAATTTCATACTTGAGAGAATACCCCCTCATGCTTCTGTCTTAGATATAGGTTGTGGTGTCGGTGTCTTCCTTGATCGAGCACGAAAAGAAAAGAACTGCGAGGTTTATGGTGTTGATATTTCACCAGTCGCTATTGATTTACTTCACAAGAGAGGTATAAAAGGGCATGTATTTAATAGCGACGAAGACGAACTCAAATTTGACAAGAAATTCGATGTTATCGTTGCAACTGAGGTATTGGAGCACGTGACTTATGAGAAAAGGCTACTTAATGCGATTATACAAAATTTAGCGCCCGACGGTATCGCATTCATTTCGGTTCCTGATAATACTTTATCACCTTTGATATGTGAGGAACACCAGCGAGTTTATAGAGCCGAAACTCTCTATGTGGCTCTAACACCCCATTTTTCGGATATTGAAATCTGGTCAATACCGGGTGAAAACCGATTTGAACGAAAATTACTCGCAATATGTTCAAATCCGATTTATACAAGCCCGAAACAGACAGAGAAAGTTTCCGCTGTTATTCCCACATACAATGAAGAGAAATATATAGCCCGCTGTATAGAAGGTTTACTCAATCAAACCCACCCACCTGATGAAATAATCATAATTGACGACCTCAGCACCGATAGAACGGTAGAAATTGCCGCACAATACCCAGTTGATATATACCAACCAGAAGGGGAGCGTATAAAGAGCATTGCCGTCTCACGTGCGATAGGCACTTACTTGGCGAAGAATGATTTGATACTTAGCACTGATGGCGATACTGTATTAGCGCCGGAATGGATAGAAATGGCATTGGAATATTTGAGAAGCGATGAGGTATTAGCGGTAACCGGCAGGATTGAACCTATCAATCCTTCTCTAATTACAGAGTTAGCTGCGGAAATAGGAAACACACTGAAACAAGGACGGGGATTTAATACTTTATTCAAGCGCAACTTCTGCACCGTTGAGGGCTGTTATACCGGTATAAGTAGGGGTTCGGACTGGCGATTGTGGCGGGATTTAGCTCAAAAAGGGGAAGTGATATGGGACGATAGGCTTGTTGCTTATACGGAACTGCCCACATACGGACAGAAAAAAAATATTGCACTTATTTTTGGATTGGGCTTGACCGCTTCAGGAATAGCTTTTATTGCGAAACGCCATTATAATATTGGAGCAGCTTTGACTGTTCCCGGCATCATAACCACAAGCTATGCTGCATATAGAGGTGCGACATAATGCCATCCCATGATATCCACAAAATCGTGAACAAGGTATTGCTCGGCAAAGAATACGAGGACGTAAACCGGTGGTGTGATGAACCCTACCGCTGGCTCGGTAGGAAGCACCGCATATTAAGGCATGACCCCCTCTCTATCACACTCAAATATCACAACGACCCCGAGAGGCTCGCAGCGGCATTTTTGCATGTGCTCACGGATGAGGTTTATTCGGAGGCGATTAAGAATAGAAGGAAGAGGAAATGAGTGGTGAAAAGATAAAAACATATAAAGAGCTAATAGAAGCGATAGAAGAAAAATATCCTCTTACCTTAATCAATCATAAAAAGTGGGGAGATGGTAGCCAGCGTTTTATTTTCTTCTTTAAAACTCCGTTGGGAGAGGAGGAGGAGTTAAAAAGACTTGGAGAGTATTTTGGTGGCGTTGGTATTGATATAACAATGACCTATGATAGGTTCTCTCCATTGCCATACCATGTTGTTATAAGTGTGTTGAATAAAGAACAAGAAGTAGGAAAGACACTTATCAAATTCTATTCGGAGGATGGAGTGCAAAAGGTTTATGATAAGATTATTAACGCTCTTAATAATATATTCTCTCCATCCGCTGGCTTGAAAAGGAAGAGAGAACAGAGAACAAAAGAACTATGGGAAATGACGAGAGAGGAGTTTAAAGCTGTTCCCATACAAAAGACATCGGTTGGTTATGAAGGTTATTTTGGTCTAATAAAGGCGGAAATGATTTCTGCACCAGATGGAAAAGTGTATAAAGTAGTCCCTATCACAAAAGGCACTCCATTTTGGACGGAATACGGAAGAAAGAAAGAAGGTTGGAAATACGCCGTCTTAAACGGAAAGGGAGAAGACACGGGGATAAGGCTACATAAAATAAATGAATTGTATGATATAATTCATAAACGAGCTGTTGAACAAGCCCTTAAAGAAGGCAAGCCCGTTTCTGATGAGGTTCTCAAGGACTATCCCGATTTGGCGGAGAAATATGGTAGAGTTGTGAAGGAGCGGAAGCATGAAAAACTGCCGATTCCAAAAGAGGAGATAGAGCAATTGGAGAGAGAATTGGAGCTTGAAAAGAAGCGATTAGGGGGAGCTTTGATAGAATGAGTAAGGAGAAGGGAATACGGGCATTAGAAGCGATTGTGAAGTATGAAAAGAAAAACCTCAAGGACATATTTAAAGAGAGTCAAGAGGATAGAGCTGAATATGGGTATGTTGTCAGAGATGGAGAAGTCAAGAAAGTAGTTGGTGAATTAGAGCGTATACCTGGAGAACTGCTTGAGGGAATTAATTTTGAAGGAGCTGCCTTTTTCCACACACATCCAAGACATAGTAGTGCTACACTGAGCATTGGCGATGTTGTTTTAGCTGTGCTACGCTGTGGTGAAAGAGGTATGGATGGGATAGGGGTTATTGCGGAGGATGAATATCGCTATTGGGAGATTGAACCGGATATAGCGCGCTCTCTCTTAGAGGAGTGGAAGAAAAATACTGAGGAGTGGGAGAGAGCGTTGGAAGAGTTAAAAAAAGCAGAAGAAAGAGGGGACAAGGAAGCGATGGAGCGATATGCCAGAATTACATACTCATGTAGATCTAAGAAAGGGGCTATCACCAAAAAGGCGAAAAAGCTTTTGAAACCCGTTCTGTATGGTAGAACGATGGATATAACACTTGAGAAAAAGCCACCTGAAAAAGAAGAAAAATATCATGTTGAATCTTGGTGGCTATTCTATACTCCGCAGTTTCCCGAAAAATATCAGTGGGATTACCAAATTGGAGGGAAATGGGAAGACAAAAAATTCAAAACTTTTGAAGAAGCCCGTGAATTCGTTAAGAAAGGTGAAGCGAAACTGTTTATACCTTCCATACATGGTGAAGGTGTAGCAATTTGGGCACCAGTTGATATACCTCATTTTGTATTGAAGGTTGGTGAGAGATTTGAAATACCGCCTAAAGAATATGTGATAGACCGACCTGCGTTTTATTCTACAACTAAAAAGTGGCAGTGGCGTGTTGGTATCTATAACAAAGAGACAAAAAAGTGGGATTCTAAGGAAATGTTTGAGGATGAACTCTTAAAACTTAGAGAGAAAGCTGAAAAGGAGGAGGAAATGACGAATAGTAGTGAACCACTATCGGATCGTGAAATGCGAGTTATCGAGCGTTTGAAAACGTTAGGCGTAAAAATAGATGAACCGCCAATAATCAATATGGTAGGTAAGACAAAAACCGTTGTAGGGAAGATTGATAGTTATCGGCTAAATTTTGTGGTGGGTGACATACAAAAAGAAGATATGGAAGAGTTTGATACACTCAGAATTGACGATAAAGTTGTTTGGGTCAAGAAATCGCCTATGCTGACCGCATTGAAAGAGAAACTGCGACGGGGCGAGAAAAAGCCAAAAGTTATGAAGCTCGTGCCCGAATATGGCGGGCTAAAAAGGTTTGAACAGCAAGATATGACGCTCACTGAGAAACTGCAATTGAAATATCTCAAGGAACATGGGAACTTATAGTGATGCGTATAGGGAATTTTGGGGCAGGTATAGCAGGGTTGAACAGGACCGGATACGGCGGGAACTGAAGAGGAAAGGGATAAAACCGCTTACGCCTATTGAATTAGGACACTTGAAATCGCTATTAAGAGAACACGGCATTGATGACTGGGTTTCGGAAGTGGATCCTTATATATCTTATGAGGAGAATGTTGAGCAGATAGAGCAACGCTTTGGCAGTTTACCACAGGAAAAGGAGTTCAGTTTAAGCAGTTTTGCACGCAGTGTGGGTGAAGGATTCTGTGATTATGTCCACGAGCTTGTGGAAGAACTCATGCGAGAAGAGCCAGACGCTTTAAAATATATTGCGGAGTTGGGGTATAAAGATGTGGATTCGTTCCTGAAAGATGTTGTTAAGGAAGGGATATTGCCCGAATACGAAGTGAATGAGATAATAAAAAAATATGAGAAAAAGCCGACCAAAGAAGAAACACTCCCGCCGTGGAGAGAAGAATACGCACTATTAGCACGTGTAGTAAAATTACCGGAAGAAGATATAGACTACGCATATTACGATGCTATTAACGAAAGAATATCCGTGACTTATGGCATTGAGAAGCCAAGAAAGTTACAAAAAACAGTCAGTAGGAAAGCACCCAAAGCTTTCGTAGATTTTATGGAGTCTCCTCTTTCACTTTCTTACGAAACAATGACAGAAAAGCTTAAAAAATACTTTGAGATGATTGGCGAACAACCCAAAGGAGAAATAAAGGAACGGGAAAGAAAGCCTGAAAAAGAGAAGATTGAGAAAAAACCACCCGAAGAAAAAATAAAAATCGGTGCTGGGTGGGATACAATAGTAGGGTATAACATTGACTTTATCAAAGCGTTGTTCCCTGACTGGAAATGGGACAAGAAGAAAGGAACTTTAACCGCACCGAACGAGAAAATGGTGATGCACGCATTATTTAGCGAGATAGCACCTGAGATTGAACCGCACAAAAAAGAGATTTTTCATATATTAAATAATCTTAGACCCATTTTTGAAAAACTGGGTTATGAGTTGGTGGTGGAGCGTCCAGAAGAGGGAAAAAGAGTGTTTTTTGAACGAGCGAGGAAAGATATAAAAAGGTTGTATGATATATTAGGATTAGAGTTGGAAGAAGCCCCAAGTGAAGAAGAAGCCATGAAGGAAACAAAAAAAGCGGTTGAAGAGAAACTCAAAGCGGTGTTTACTTCTTACCTCAAAGGCGCGGGTGTTCACCCCGTGACGATAGAGGAAGAACTGAAAAGGGCAAAAAAAGACATAGAATCATTCGCCGAGTCGGTCGCATCGGGGCGAATATCGCAATCTTTTGCAGTTGCAAACATTACCGACCTCGCAGAACATACTAAGATGTTACTGGAGGAGGAAGAGAAAGAAGAAGAGGAGGAGGAAGAAGAAGAGGAAGAAGAGGAAGAAGAGGAAGGATACCTGCCAGTGATAAGACCGGCAATACCCCGACCACCAAAACGCAAGCCTGCAAAGCGTAAGAAGCGGATAAGGAAAGCGGAAGAGGTCACACCCGAAATAGCGGAACCGAGCGCGATAGCGGAGAAGATTTTGAGAGAATATCCCGACGAGTTGCTCGCATTTGGTGTGCGCTGGGTATGCGAGAACCGACGCCGAGAGTTAGGATTCGTGGATGGTGCAAACTTAGGGCAGGTAGCGTGGTGGCTTACCAAAGAATTGCGGAAGAAAGGGGACAAGATTATGGCGAGAGCGCGGAGAGGTGTAGAATACGCCGCAGGAATGTTGCTTGCGAACCAGCCAGATGTGATAGTGCAAGAGAACATTAGACAGGCTATGAAACGGGAATGGGACAAAATTAGAACTTTTGTCAGTGTGAATTATCCAGATGTTCTCGACAAGCTCGGAGATAAGGATGTATGGTTAGTTACGGTCGGTTATGTCTATAAATTGCTCGGTTCGCCGTATGCGGGTATGCCGGAGGATATTAGAAAGGCTCTGAGAACGTTTGAAAAACTTTACGGAGATTAAAATGGAAGATTTAGTGCTCGTGCACAGGACAAAACCGCGAGAGAAATATTACTTGCGAGCGAAACCATACACTGCAAAAGAACCCACAATCCACCAAGTTAAATCGCGTCTCGCCTTCGGTCACCACGCAAAACAAGCGCGAAACAAAAGCATAGAATCTGACCTGCCTCCAGCGGCGGAACAGGTGAAGAAGCTAAGGGGCAAGAAGTTCGGACGGACACGAAAGCTCAGGAAATGGGAGGAAATATTATTAAGGGAGGCAAGGAAGGAAGGGAGAGAAGAATGGGAAGAGATAATATTAGGTAAACCTAATATTGAAGTAAGAGACCGGAGTTGGATGGAGGTTTTGTTTGGGAGAGGATGACACGTTTAAGTGAAATTCCTGAAGAGACATTAAAAGAAATCCAAGACTTTGTAAAGCGCAACAAAGGAGTTATACCTGTAACCACCACTCCCACTGAGGATGGAACAAAAATAGAGACATTGCCGGAAGCGGTTGAAAAGAAATTTGGGTATAAGCTATCGCCAAGCCAGATATACGACCTCCAGCGGGGCACAAAAACCTATAAAGTGAAGGTGGATATGGAGACGGTGCGAGAGCTTGAACGGTTATATGGTAATGTGGGTGCGGGTATAAAGAAAGTGCTAAAATTCTTCAAAACGAGCGTGCTACCTGAGCATCTCCGCAAACCGCATGAGGCTTTGGTGAGTAAGGAGAAGCTAACGGCAGATGAAGTTGTAGAAGTAGTATTACCATTTGTAAAAAATGACCAAGAAGTATGGAAAATTGTTGGTGAACTCTCTCGCTTGGGTTATGTGCGAAGGGATAAAGAAGGAAATTACATATTCTCCCGGTTCAGGCGTGACCCGTTCTTGGAGTTTCTCTTAAAATAACTTTTTCTTGCGAGCCAGCATAGTGAGTCCCACGAGCGCTACACCGGAAACAACCGTCACGGGTATAGCGAGTCCTATACCTTCTCCTCCCGCCACTGGTAATACTTCCGCACCACCCAACGCTGCCGTGGGTGATGGATACGGTGGTTCACTCTCATCTTCGCTCCATGTCTTTATGCCGAAGTAGTAGATGCCAGTAGGCCGGGGATTTAGAACAATGTGCCCCCAACCAGTTTCAGTAACACTCCCTATAGAACAGAGACCGCTATATTCATAGTATGAGAGAGCACAGTAATCTCCAGGAGATACAGACATACTGTCAGCACAAACAGCACCGCTAGGTAATGGATTACCGTCTGCATCTAACTCTTCAAACTTTATGTTTATTGTGCCTTCGAAATTACCGGCATTTTTTACTCTATTCTTTGCTATATCTATCTGCTCAGTCGGCTTATACCTGCAATATGCTTCAGAACACGGTTCAAAATAATCAAAAACCGCCTCTGCGGGTTTAACAACTGTAACCCTCCACGCTTTTGCCTCGCTGTGGTGCTCGTATATCGCATACCCGCTCGCTTCACCCAATCCCATAACCGCTACTTGTGACATTTTTTTATTAATATTTTATATGCACGCTTATTATATAAAAATATAATCATGGCAGAAGCGAAGGTTTGGCAAGTTGATGTAACAGAGATGGAGAAGAGGCGAATTTTTAGTGCATCAATACTATCACTCGGAACCGCACTCGCTATCGCTTCCACCGCGCATGTTTCGGATAATATGAAAAAAATACTTCTCAGTTGTGGGTTTGGATTGGGATTGGTCAGTGTAGCCTCCGCACTATCAGAACCACCGAGATAGTGCTTTTGTTTGGTGCATAATCAATCCTCCAAGTGCTGTGATTGATAGCATGGACAATATTATCTCCAGCATGGGGGATGGCGGTGGTGAAGGCGGTGGTGAAGGCGGAAGTGAACCTGAAAGTAAGAGCGTGAAACAATCACGGTTGTGTATGATTTTATTTATAATATCGGCTGCCATTTCTTCCGTTACCGGCGTGCTATCGTATGTTTCCTCGTCATAATGCTCACGCCAGTAGTCTATTTCCTCGTTCCACTTCGATATTGCGTCCTTGTAACATTCCATATAATCTTTCTTTGCATGTAACGATTTCTCCTTCTCTATATCACCAACGAGGGGTGCAACCGCGAACCGGCTACCGCATGGTGTGGGCACAGGGACTGTTATTACCTCTTCGCTGTATCCAAAATAGGCGGTAGCACCCGCTTCTTTGATGATAGTTGGACCTAATTCCTTCGCAGTCAAACACGAAAGGAGTGATATTACTCTGCCCTTAACGAGGTCGAGGTTAAGATTAGTGGAAAGAAAAGGCTCGCCATTAATAACTGTGTATGTATCCTTCGAACCATGCCCCATGCCATAAATATGCTCGATTTCGGGATGGTTGAGGATATAAGCTCGCAGTTTTTCAGGTGTGGCATCGTCTTCGATTATAACCACATCTTCACCCTCTTGAACGAGATAGTTGTAAACCTCTTTCGGTGCACACTCGAAATACTTGAGTGCGTAGTCACCATAATGGGGGTTGATTATCAAGACTTTGGTCATTTCTTCAAAATTTCTTCAAGATTGGTCATCTCCGCCTCTATAAGCATCCGCCCGATTCGTGTGCCCTTCTCTATCTCCTCAAGCAGTTGCGAAGGTGTGTATATCTTCTCCCCGATGATACTCTTGTATGTCTCTGGCAGTTTCTTCAAGCGCTCCTTCAATCTCAATATTGCGAGTGCATACTTCTCCTCCACGGTGGTAAATGCTCGTGCCTCTATTATGCGCTGCAGTTCCGCACCCAGACTCGTGCCCGCACGCACTTCCGCTAAAATCTCGTTTGGTGTATATACGCGATCGCCATGAATCACTAATGGCTGGTTGCGTTCCACACGCGGTAGCTTATTTACCCAATCTTCCACTATTTCAACTGTCATAGATGGATTTTTCCCTTTATGAATTTATAAGCTTCATAACCCGCAAGTAGCCCCGGGATGGTTGCTGCATATTTCACCGCTCGGAACTTCTCTGGTAGTATCCCCCCAGCTACATATATACCAATCGCAGCACCTGTGTATGTTGCCAGCTTACGAATATCAATCTCCTCCACCTCTTCTCCGTATACATCACGTGCCCAATCTGGGTGTCTGCTTTTCATCCAATCGTAGAATTCAACTGGCGTATTAATATGCTCTGGTGCTATCTCGCCCGTAATAGGGTCGGTAAATCTGCGTTTCCCATTCACCACTTCTCCCCATTTATCAGCCTTCTTCATCTCATTCGGGTAATGTGATTGGTCATAAAGTATTCGCTCGCGTTCACTTGCAAACTTCGAATCATCAAATTCACTATGGAACATCTTTATCTCTTCATGTTTAATATGCTCGTGGTTCATAATTACAAAACCAATTGCAACAATAGCGGCTGCCACCGAAGCCGCAATAATAGCGAGCACAACAGCGGGAAGTGCGGGTGAGTATGACGGAACAACCATCTTAGTATCGAGGACACCGCCCCAGTTCTTCTGGCTATAAGCGATAGATATTGGATAAGTGCCAACCGCGCCACGATGGATACATTCTTCGATTAGGTGTTTACTATACTTATCTATTTCATCTTCCCCGATTGGCTTGAAATTCACAACACCAGCTCGGTATACCTCTAAATAAAGTTCCGGTGATGCACCCCATATACATGTCAATGCCTCGTCCGCTTTCCAATCCCAAGGCTTCCACCAGTCCGATTCGTGCCCCAGTGCAAAAGCTAAAACAACAGCGTAATTGTCCTTCAGGTCATCCGGCAATAATGCTGTAATCGAATCTCTCCAAATCCATTCATTATCTTTATCATAACCAACATCAAAATACTCATCAAATACGCGCGATAGCTCGTAATATGCTTTGTCGGTGTCAAATGTGGACATTCTTAAATCAACCTTCTTTTGCTTATAACCAGCATTCATTACAAAAAAACCGATTGCCGTGCCTCTCAGTGATTCACCATCGAACCTGATAGCGGGCATGAGTGGTGCATCTATTCTCTCATTTTCAACTTCAACATCAAGCACGAATAACCGCATCGTTGTCGCTACGGGGAACGGTTTATCGCCTGCATCTTCGATTATAGCATCAAGTGGAGAAACAATATCGCTCGGATCCTCGGAAGATTCACTCACATAGGAGCGCCCACTCACCTGAATAGCCACTCTAAACCTGCTCTGTTCCGAAAATGTGCCACCGGATTTGAAGCCGAGATGAATATCCAGTAGCCGCGATTTTGTGAGTATTGACTTCGGGATAGATACGATACCGCGAGTGTGCCCAAAACCACCCACATTTTCATACGAAGGCGCCATTAATGTCTCGCCTGTTATCGCGTCCGTTACCTTCACACCAATATCGCCACCCGTGGGAGTGAGGTTGTGTATATCAAAGACAAAAAAGAGATCGTGCCCGGAAGGCACTTCAAATGCTGGGCAGTAAAAAAAGATTTTATCACCTTTATATTTCATTCCGTGCAACCCGCCCGCGCATCCAAAGACAGATGTGTCAGCCAGTGAGAGTGGTTTTGTCCACTTGTCTTTGCCTAATGTCCTCCTTGCAATTTCCGCATTTATATCCTCAAATTTTATTTTAATCGCTACCACCCCCTACTCATAGTCCAGAAACTACTAATCTTTTTGTTTCTTTCAGTATGCCTTACCGAGACTTGTATATTTTGTATCCAACAGCACCCGCACCAGCCACCAGTGCACCAACGCCTGTGATTATCCCTAAAAGCCACATCGCAAAAAGTGGCCAGTAGCCGGCATCATCGTCCGCAAGCACTTCCAACCTCGTGCCACAGGAAGGGCATGCAATTATGGTTCCGGGTTTTGCACTTACCGCCAGTTCCGCACCACATTCAGGACATGTCGCATTCATTTTTATATCACCAATAATAATATTGTATAAGAATAAAAATAAAATTGGTGAAGATGAAAAGAGAGGATATAGCCCGGACGGCTGTGGGCGGGGGCATAATTATCGGGATACTGTGGTGGTTAATAAAAACTTTACGTGGCGAAGAGGCGCCGCCGCCTGAGGCGGAAGTCACAAGCTTCTCAATCAAGAAAGAATAAAAAGTTTTTATATAATGATGATACAGTATATATAGGTGAGGCGTAATGGCAGGGGAAGTTGAACTGGTGCGAATGCCGTTGGTAACACTTTCGCCACTGGAAGTCAACCCAGGAGACTGGCTGACGGGCACGGTCACCATAAAAAATAATACACTGGACAGTGGCACAAAGGTTCATGTCGGTTTCTTATTCGGTACTTACGATAGTGATACTGGGGATTTTGACCCGTATGTGCTTGACACGAATTATTACTTTGGGAGCGTCAAAAGAGATGTTGAAGTTCCGAACAAGGGGAATACTAAAGCTGTGGATGTGAAGACACAGGCACATGAACCTTTTTTACCAAACGAATCAATAACATTTGATATTTTCGCATGGGTTGGACCAAACACCTACTTGCCAGGGATTGCAGTATATATAGATTCAGAGAAACGTGTGATAGCCATTTCCAAATCGCATTTTGACTCATACGAACCATACGACACGGCAGTATACGAAGACCAAGTCACAATAGCACCAGAATCAACAGTAACAGGCTTTTCTATCGTGGAAGGGTAAAAGCTTTTATATTTAAAACACATATATTACAAACAAGAGGTGATGTGAAAAAATGTTGCTAAGACCGAATGTGGTGTTTGCTGCGGCTGGGACTGCACTGCCGAGGAACAAGCTCGGAGCTTGCGGTATACAGGCATATTCGCCAGGCGGGATGTTCTGGTCAAAGAAGTCGCTGATACTGAGGAACGCGCCATACACGATAGAGAACCCGCACACTGGGCAGATAGAGGCGAGGATAAACTTTGGAGACCATGCGAGAGCGAATGCGGGCGCACGAGGGTTTGAGCGCGGTTTGCCAAAGGTTGCTGCTCGATTGCAGGATGCACTCTCTGGTTACAGGGCGGCGCACAGGATGGATCCGAGCGAATACCCGTCCAGACAGCGTGGCTTCCACACGATGGAAGACCTCGATAAGATGCTCAAGGCTAAGCTGGCTAAGGAAGCTGCTGCACCCGCTTACGCAGGAAGGTTCTAAGAGGTGGTGAGGAAAAAAGATGGCAATAACGATGACGAAAGCCCTGACAGCCGCCGCGTATGGCGGTCTGGATGCGGGGCTTGAGATGTGGGATGAGAAGAAAGGTAAGACTCAGCCTTTCAAGAGGATGCAGGATTACGGCAGGATAGGCGGTGTTGTCGCTGGGTTCGCACTCGACTGGATGAGAAACCCGCTCGGTGAGCCACTGTTCTATGCGTCATTACCACTGGTGGAAAAGACGATAAGAGACCTCGCAACGAAGAAGGAGGGAGGCACTACCGCAGCACTGAGGCGCGTATCTTCGCCGGTAGTGAAACGAGTAAGCTTGAAGCCTTCCGAAGTCAGTGTGAGTGCAGCGCCACCTGCGGGTGAGAAGAGTTCCGTTGAGCGGCTATAAACGGTCATACGGTGATACAGGGAAGCCATACATAGCATTTAAAACTTTTTTTACCTCGCTTAACGGGTAGAGGAACCTGCCGGTTGGCGTCCTCACCGCCTTTATTTTTCCTTTTTTTGTCCATAACCATAGGGTTTTTCTCGATATTCCTAACATAGGTGCTGCTACTCGCGGTGGTAATAGTTCATCTTTTTTGTATGTTTTTGGTTCCATTTCTCCCCCCTCCCCCTACGGGGATGATGATTCTGCATGTAACATTATAGACATTCGTAACAAAAGCTTTTTATAATATAAAATTTCCCTACTAATCGGTGATGTGGAAAAAATGGGAGTAGTATTAGAAAACCTGAGGAGTCGGATACGGTCGTATCCAGAGGAAACCGTCTCATTGCGAGACGCAGTGGTTACGCCGGGGCAGGACCAGGCGGACATTAATGTGGAAGGTATATCGGAAGAGGAAGTGAGGAGGCTCGCAGTGAAGCTCGATGTGCTCGCGAGTTCGAGGCAGAACGAATCAATAGCGGCGATGGTGGTGAACTCGTGGGACGCTATACTGACTGCGGTACGGTGGGTCAAG